>Ga0208300_100025_pt1 | contig 223446 bp, 203 predicted proteins | sample 23_taG_FD_184096 | JGI IMG/M metagenome (GOLD analysis project Ga0208300, IMG submission 184096) | Marine viral communities from Cariaco Basin, Caribbean Sea - 23_WHOI_OMZ (SPAdes) (version 2) | ecosystem: Environmental > Aquatic > Marine > Oceanic | place: Caribbean Sea: Cariaco Basin...
CCAGAACCAGAACCAGAACCAGAACCAGAACCAGAACCAGAACCAGAACCAGAACCAGAACCAGAACCAGAACCAGAACCAGAACCAGAACCAGAACCAGAACCAGAACCAGAACCAGAACCAGAACTAGAGCCAGAACCGGAACTAGAGCCAGAGCCAGAGCCGGCCATGGTGCCTGCATCTAAACCGGCCCTTCAAGAGAAGCCCGTTGCAGAAAAGGGCGAAAAGAGAGGCTGGTTCGCTCGTATTAAATCAGGGCTGGGCAAAACCCGCGCCAATCTAACGGACGGTATTGCCGATCTGTTTTTAGGCAAAAAACAGATTGATGATGAGCTGTTGGAAGACCTTGAGACCCAGCTGCTGATGGCGGATGTGGGCATTGAAGCCACGAGTGAGATTATTGAACGCCTTGAGGCGCGCGTTTCGCGCAAAGAATTGAATAACCCAGAAGCGCTTTATCGCGGGTTGCAAGAAGAGCTGGCATTGATGCTTGCGCCGGTAGCAACACCGCTAAGCTTTGAAAAAGAGAGTGAAGGGCCTTTTGTCATACTCGTGGTAGGCGTTAACGGCGTAGGCAAAACAACGACTATCGGCAAGCTGACCCAGCGTTTTCAGCGTGAAGGTAAAAGCGTCATGCTCGCTGCAGGCGACACCTTCCGTGCAGCGGCGGTTGAGCAGCTTAAAGTATGGGGCGAGCGTAACAATGCGCCGGTGATTGCCCAGCACACGGGTGCTGATAGCGCTTCAGTGATTTACGACGCAGTGGCGGCTGCCAAATCACGTGGCGTGGATGTACTGATTGCCGACACGGCAGGACGGCTGCACAACAAGAGCCATCTGATGGAAGAGTTGAAAAAAGTGCATCGGGTCATGCAGAAGCTGGACAGCACTGCTCCCCATGAGGTGATGCTGGTGCTGGATGCAGGGACTGGCCAGAACGCTATTTCCCAGGCCAGCACATTTAACGACGCTGTGCCGATCAGTGGTATTACGCTGACGAAGCTGGATGGTACCGCTAAGGGCGGGATTATTTTCGCATTGGCGAAGCAGTTAAAAACACCGATTCGCTTTATCGGCGTGGGCGAAGCGCTGGATGATCTTCGCCCCTTTGAGGCAGATGATTTTGTTAACGCGCTGTTTGACCGGCAAGGGGATGATGGCCGCGCATGATCGCTTTTGAACATGTGGGTAAGCGCTATGGAGGGCGCTTTGAGGCGCTGGCACACCTTAACTTTCGCGTTGCAAGAGGCGAAATGGTGTTCCTGACCGGGCATTCGGGGGCTGGTAAAAGCTCGTTGCTGCGACTGATTATGCGCCTTGAAAAGCCTAGCCGGGGTCGAGTCGTGGTAGCTGGGCACGATATTGCCGAACTCCACGCCAGCCAAGTGCCGTTTTACCGTCGTCAAATTGGCGTGGTGTTTCAAGATCACCAACTGCTGTTTGATCGTAGCGTGTTCCGCAATGTATCTCTACCGCTAGAAATCCAGGGGGTAGAGCCCCGTGAAACGGCGCGGCGCGTTCGTGCGGCACTGGATAAGGTCGGGCTGTTACACCGCGAAAAAGCGCTACCGGTAGAGCTTTCCGGCGGTGAGCAGCAGCGAGTGGGCATTGCCCGCGCGGTGGTTAATAAGCCAGCTCTGCTGCTTGCTGATGAGCCGACTGGTAATCTTGATCCACAGCTTTCTGCCGACATTATGACGCTGTTTGAAGACTTCAATCGCATTGGCACCACCGTGATGGTTGCCAGTCACGACTTGGCGCTGATTGCGCGACTACGTCACCGTATTTTGCGTTTGCGGGATGGTCGTCTGGTGGCCGATGAGGGGGGCGTATGAAGCGTGCCGTGACACCCCGTCCTATAGGTGCAGCCCCCAAGGGGAAGCGGCAAACGGCTCGAACTCCCAGTGAGCCACCCGCCGAGCGGCGTGGCGCACGTTCACAGCAAACACGCTTTAGCAGCCGCTTACGCGCCTGGGGACGCCATCATCGTGCAATGGCATTAGATAGCCTTTATCGCCTGGTACGCTATCCGGTCGGTAATTTGCTAACCATGCTGGCGATCGCCATTGCGTTAGTCTTGCCAGCGGCGCTTTGGTTAACCTTAGATAGCGCCAAGCTGCTAGATGCAGAGCTGAATGAGAGTGCAACCCTCACCGTTTATTTGGAAACGATCGTAGACGCTGCGCAGTCCGCTCGCATTGAAGAAGCGGTTATTGCGGACGAAGGCGTCGCAACAACGCGTCTCATTAGCGCCGAACAAGGTATGGTTGAGTTTCAGCAGTCGCTGGGGATAGAAGACTCCTTGGCGGGGCTTAAAGATAATCCACTGCCAGCCAGTATTGTAATTTATCCACACAGCGTTGATCCCGCTGCTATGGCACAACTCGCGCAGCGCTTGGAGACGTTCTCTGGGGTGGACGAGGTGCGGGTGGACTTGGCGTGGGTAGAGCGTTTGCGTCATTTGGCGGATCTTGGGCGACGGGTGGCGCTCGCGCTTGGGGTGCTGTTTGGCTGTGGTGTGCTGTTGGTGGTGGGCAACACTATCCGTCTTTCAGTTGAGAGCCGACGACGAGAAATCGAGGTCGTGATGCTTATTGGCGCGACTCATGCCTTTGTCCGTCGACCCTTCCTCTATAGTGGGGCTTGGTACGGCGTAGGCGGCGGTTTGCTGGCGCTGGGGCTATTAGGTTTTGGCAACCACTGGCTGTCGATGCCGGTTGCCGCCCTGGCGGCAAGTTACGGTGCGAACTTCGTATTGCCGCAGTTAGATGTGACAGGCTCTACAATTCTGCTATCTTGCAGTACACTATTGGGCTGGCTGGGAGCTTGGTTGGCTGTCTCGCGCCATCTCTCTAGCATACGTCCGCGTTGATTATGTTTGTTATGCGGTCAGTAGCGGGAATTTCCACCCCGTTTTGTGTCTTATGCAGTGAATGCATCGGTTATTTGAACCTTATGCTTAGGCTAAGGTCTTAGAGTTAACAGAACACTAACCACGATAGGTTTTAAGGGAGACCACCTGCACATGAGCACTAGTCTTCTACCGGTGGGACAGCTTTCTCCAGGTCACGATCTGGGCGGCTATATTCAAGCGGTTAACGGCATCCCCGTACTAAGCGTTGATGAAGAGCGTGAGCTTGCATTCCGCCTCCACGATGAGGGTGACTTGGAAGCCGCACGCCGCTTGGTGCTGTCGCACCTGCGCTTTGTGGTGCATATTGCTCGTAGTTACTCGGGTTATGGTCTGCCTCAAGCTGACCTGATTCAAGAAGGTAACGTTGGTCTAATGAAAGCCGTTAAGCGTTTCGATCCTAATCAGGGTGTCCGCTTGGTGTCATTTGCTGTGCATTGGATCAAAGCAGAAATTCACGAGTTTGTGCTGCGCAATTGGCGTATTGTCAAAATTGCCACCACGAAAGCTCAGCGCAAGCTGTTTTTTAACCTGCGTAGCGCTAAAAAACGCTTAGCTTGGTTAAACAACGATGAAGTTAACGCGATTGCGGAAGACCTCAACGTAAAGCCAGAAGTAGTGCGCGATATGGAAGGGCGTCTGTCGGCTTACGATGCAGGTTTTGATGCGTCGCCTAGCGATGACGAAGAGAGCACCTATCAAGCGCCAGCGTATTTTTTAGATGACGCTTCTGCTGATCCGGCGACGCTGCTGGAGGATAGTAACTTTGAGGAAGACTCAACGCGCCGCTTACAGCTAGCCTTAAAAGGGCTTGATGAGCGCTCGCGGGACATCTTGCAACGTCGTTGGCTAACTGATGATAAAGCGACGCTGCACGATCTGGCAGATGTTTATGGCGTCAGCGCTGAGCGCATTCGTCAGCTCGAAAAGAATGCGATGAAAAAGCTGCGCCAAAAAATGGGTGAAGCTATCGCTGCTTAATCGAGCACCTATGTCGGGAAGATACGTTAGATGAACACCCCGGAGGCACTGCCTTCGGGGTGTTTTTTATTGGCGTGGGTGTTTGGCCAATGCTTCTAAGCCGACTGTACGGCTGCTCGTAGCAACTGGCTTGATAGCAGCGCCCATTGGTCGTCCCAGTACTCGGTTGGCAAGCGCTTGAAGTCACTGCGTACATACTGAGAAATACGCCCTTCAGCCTGGGCGATCAGCAGGTTGGCTGCTGCTGAAGCGGATATGCTGGTGCGTAGTCCTTCACGCAGCTCAGCTTCCCGCAGTATCTGCTTTAACTGGGTTTCCATACGTTCAAACAGCTGGTGAACGCGCTGGCGCAGGCGGGCCGTTTCGCCAGTTAGTACATCGCCTCCCAGTACCCTGGCAAGCCCAGGATTTTTTTCGGCAAAGCCTAGAAGTAAAGCCAAGATAGTGCCGCATCGAGACGCCGCATCGGGGATATCCTCTAGGATGCGGGTAATGCGCGCAAAGATGGTTTCTTCAATGAAGTCGATCAGCCCCTCAAACATGCGTGCTTTGCTGGGGAAATGTCGGTACAGCGCTGCTTCTGAGACGCCAACCTGGCGGGCAAGCGCAGCGGTAGTAATGCGCTTGCCGCTATCCTCTTCCAACATAACGGCTAACGCTTGCAGGATTTGCTCGCGGCGGCGAGGTTTTTGTTCGTCACTCATGACGTTAGCACTCCGTCGCGGTTAACCTGCGTCAGTAATCAGGGTGCCTACCCCAGCATTGGTAAAGATTTCCAGCAAGACCGCATGGGGAACACGGCCGTCGATAATGTGAGCGCTGTTAACGCCGCCTTTTACCGCATCTAGCGCACAGCGTATTTTGGGCAGCATACCACCGTATATCGTGCCGTCGGCAATTAAGGCGTCAACTTGAGCGGTGGTTAGACCCGTTAACACCTCTCCTTCACTGTTCATCAGGCCCGCGACGTTGGTCAAGAGCATCAGTTTTTCAGCGTTGAGTGCCTCGGCCAGTTTACCTGCTACCAAGTCGGCGTTGATGTTATAGCTGTGCCCCTCACCGTCAACGCCGATCGGTGCAATCACCGGAATGAAGTCTCTGGCGGCCAGCATCTCAATAAGGTCGGTGGAGATAGACTCCACTTCGCCTACGTGGCCAATATCGATAATTTCCGGAACGGTCATTTCAGGGCTTTGGTGCTCTACTTTCAGCTGCCGAGCACGAATTTGTGCACCATCTTTGCCGGTTAAGCCAATGGCCTTGCCGCCGCTTTGGTTGATCAAATTGACAATGCTTTTATTGACCAGCCCCCCTAGAACCATCTCCACGACGTCCATGGTTTGGGAGTCGGTCACTCGCATGCCGTTCACAAAGCGCGATTCGATATTCAGCTTTTCAAGGAGGCTGCCAATTTGTGGCCCGCCCCCATGGACGACAACGGGGTTAATGCCGACCTCTTTCATCAGCACGATGTTGCGCGCGAATGAGTCGATCAAGGTATCTTCAGTCATGGCGTTGCCGCCATATTTAACGACGACCGTTTTGCCCGAAAACTGCTGGATATAGGGGAGGGCTTCTGACAATACTTCTACAACGACCTGGGGGTCGCGGCTAGTTGAACTCATGACGTTGTCCCTTTTGATTTTTTTCCGTCGCTACTTTTTTATCGCGACCGTTATTACAGCGCGAGCATTGGCTTTTCCATGCGGCGTGTTGTTGAGCATTCTTATTGCGTCGCGCGCTCACTTGGCGCGATCACTTTTCTTCTATCACCCTGTGGTGTTTGTTTACGTTATTGAGGTTCGGGGATCGTCAGTGCTGGTGAGATCTCTGCCAGGGCACTGGCAAACCGCGTTTGTATTCGGCTCAGTGCGGCGACATCGCTACCCTCAAAGCGCAGTACTAACGCAGGTGTGGTGTTGGAGGCTCGGCAAAGCCCCCAGCCATCGGCATAGTCCACGCGAATGCCATCAATCGTGGTTTTGATACCTTCGCCGAAGTCGCCCTCTCTAGCAAGCTTCTTGATAAGCGCGAATTTTTCTTCATCAGCGACCGTGATATTAATCTCTGGCGTGCTGATATCTTGTGGAAATTGATCAAATAATTGGTCAGCACTGCCGTTGTAGCGCGCTAGAATCTCAAGCAAGCGGGCCGCGGCGTAAAGGCCGTCGTCAAATCCGTACCAACGCTCTTTGAAGAAAATATGCCCGCTCATCTCACCGCCCAGCTCAGCACCTGTTTCCCGCATGCGTGCTTTGATTAGTGAATGCCCGGTGCGCCACATTTCAGGTTCACCACCAGCGTCGCTAATAACGCGTGCTAGGTTGCCGGTGCACTTGATGTCGAAGATCACCTTGGCGCCGGGGGCGCGCGACAGCATATCAGCTGCAAATACCATCAGTAGATGGTCAGGATAAATCATCCGGCCACTTGGTGTGACAACGCCTAAGCGGTCGCCGTCGCCGTCAAAGGCCAAGCCAATATCAGCACCTGTTTCATTAACACTGTGGATTAAGTCGCGCAGATTTTCAGGTTTACCTGGGTCGGGGTGGTGATTCGGGAAGTGCCCATCAATGTCAGCAAATAATGGGGTGGTTTTCACTCCCAGGCGCTCGATAAGCTGCGGGCCAAGTTCTCCGGCGACTCCGTTGCCACAATCCACGACAGCGCTCAGTGGGCGCTCCAGATGGATGTCGCTAATAATTCTTTCAAGATACGCCGTGCGTAGGTCGTGCTGGCGAACGCTGCCTTGACCGCTGGTTAGGTCGTTTGCTTGGATACGCTCATAGAGGGCGGTGATCGCATCGCCGGAGAGCGTCTCACCCGCTAAGACGATTTTGAAACCGTTGTAGTCAGGCGGGTTGTGACTGCCGGTTAGCATGACCCCAGAGCAGCTTTCAGGCAGCGTGTGGGTGGCGAAGTAAAGCACGGGTGTGGGTACCATGCCGATATCTATAACGTCTCGCCCTGAGGCTGTTAGGCCACGAATTAGCGCTGCCTGCAGATGTGGGCCGGAAAGTCGTCCATCACGTGCAACAATGACCGTTTGCTCGCCTCGAACGGCGGCTTCAGAACCGATAGCTCGGCCAATGAGTTCGGTGGTGGTTTCGTTAAGCGTATCGTTCACAATGCCGCGAATGTCGTAAGCACGAAATATCGACGCAGGTACGTTCATTGTCGCTCCTAGATATGCGCTAAAACAGCATCTGGCTTATTGGCTGCCTGTGCTGCCAAAACCACCGCTGCCGCGAGTGGAATCTTCAAAGGCATCGACAAGTGTAAGCTCCGCTTGCACGACGGGGACAACAACATACTGAGCGAGACGCTCAAAGGGCGATAGCGTAAAGCTGCTTTGGCCACGGTTCCACACGGATACCATCAGCTCGCCCTGGTAATCAGAGTCGATGAGGCCGACGAGGTTGCCTAGCACGATACCGTGCTTATGCCCTAACCCAGAGCGGGGCAAGATCATGCCTGCCAAGCCAGGATCTTCGATGTAAATGGCAAGGCCTGTGCGTACCAGCTGGCAGTCACCAGGAGCAAGCGTCAGCGGTTCGTCTAGCAGTGCTCGCAAATCCATCCCTGCTGAGCCAGTTGTCGCATAGGACGGGAGGTAGTCGTGCAGGCGTTCATCTAATACTTTGCACTGCAAGCGTGGGCGAGAACCGCTCATGATAATTCTCCGGGGGATTGAGAGGGTAATTGAGAAGGTGGTTGAGAACGTGGTTGAGAACGTGGTTGAGATAGCAGTTGAGAAGCTGGCTGAGAAGGCAGCAGTGATAGCGCGTGATGAATAATTAGCGCAGCCAGCTGGGTCTTAGGCTGAGGTGGGGCTACTAGTTGCTTGGTTCCTGTCGCAGAGCGCCACAGCAGCAGAGCGGCATTGTTATCGCTGCCAAAACCGAGCCCCTGCTGGGAAACATCATTGGCAACAATCATATCTAGCCCTTTGCGGGTCAATTTGTCTTCCGCATAGCGTGCGACATCCTGAGTCTCGGCGGCGAAGCCCATCACAATAGGGCGTTGGTCAGCAGGCAGTGCGGAGACATCGGCAATAATGTCAGGATTCTTGACTAGCGTAAGCGTCAGCGTATCGCTGTCGTCGGTTTTTTTGATTTTGTGCTCGGCAGCGCTGGCAGCGCGGTAATCAGCGACCGCAGCACAGCCAATAAATAGGCCTGCATGGGGGGCGAGTGCTAACGCTTCGTGGTGCATTTGTGCGGCAGTTTCTACATCAATGCGTTCAACGCCGTGAGGCGTGGGGAGATTAACCGGGCCACTTATCAGGGTTACTCGGGCTCCCTGGGCGGCAGCTTCAGCGGCCAGTGCGTAACCCATTTTTCCTGAGCTGTGGTTGGATAGATAGCGCACGGGGTCTAGCGCCTCGCGGGTGGGACCCGCAGTAATCACTATGTGCGGCGCAGAGGTTGGCGTTGGTGATTTTGCAGCATAAGCAAAATGCTGTGCTAAGAAATCAACAATAACCTCTGGTTCGCTCATTCGCCCGGGGCCGACGTCGCCACACGCCTGATCGCCTGCTGCTGGTCCGATCAACTGCCAGCCATCGTTGGCTAGCTGAGCGACATTGCGCTGGGTTGCAGGGTGCCGCCACATGGCCTGATTCATGGCCGGTGCCATCAACTTGGGGGCTTCACAGGCTAGACACAGCGTGGTCAGCAAGTCGTCAGCCATGCCATGTACCAATCGGGCGATCAAATCAGCCGTTGCTGGGGCAATCAATACGGCATCTGCCCAGCGAGCCAGCTCAATATGCCCCATGCCAGCCTCTGCTTCAGGGTCAAGCAACGAGGTGCGTACCGGCTCTCCTGACAGTGCCTGGAGCGTTAATGGCGTGATAAACGCTTGAGCACCCTCGGTCATTACCACGCGAACCTCACAGTCGGCTTGCTTGAGTAACCGAACAATCAGCGCGCTTTTATAAGCCGCAATACCGGCGCTAATGCCAAGCAGCAGACGCTTACCAGCAAGCGAGGTTAACGGCGATGGCGTTAATAAGGCCATGATGGGGAGTCCCATGTAGCGTTTGTTAAAGGTGAGTACCATACCATTTGACGGGTTATTTTGGCATGCTCAAGCAGCAGTTGAAAAAGTCAGTTGGGGTGGGCGCAGTTGCAAGCGCAGACAGCGCTATCAGGGTGGGCAGGGAGGCGGCGATGGGAATTAATCACTGGCCGGAAGGCGAGCGGCCACGCGAGAAGTTATTGACCATGGGAGTGCAGGCGCTTTCAGATGCTGAGCTACTGGCGATTTTTTTGCGAGTAGGCGTTCAGGGACGCTCTGCGGTGGATTTGGCAAGGGACCTGTTGGTCAGTTTTGGTGGCTTAAGGCAACTGTTGGAAGCGGATCAGGATCAGTTTTGTGCGGCTCGAGGGCTTGGTAGTGCGAAATTTGCCCAGCTTCAGGCGACCCTGGAGCTTTCCAGGCGCCATATGGCGAGCCAGCTTGCCCGTGGCGATGCGCTCACATCGCCGGCGCTTGTGCGTCATTACTTGAGCTCCCAGCTTCGTCATCTGGGGCATGAAGAGTTTGCGGTGCTTTTTTTAGATACACAGCATCGAATTATTCGCTATGAATCCCTGTTTCGCGGTACCCTAGACAGCGCATCCGTTTACCCCCGCGAAGTAGCCAAGCGTGCGCTTGAATTACACGCTGGTGCTGTCATCCTGGCTCACAACCACCCATCGGGTGTTGCTGAACCTAGCGATGCTGATAGACGTATTACTGAACGTCTAAAAGATGCCCTTGCACTCTTCGATGTGCGAGTGCTTGATCATTTCGTGGTGGGGGACGGTAATGTGGTTTCTTTTGCCGAGCGCGGTTGGTTATAGCAATTAATGAAAACGGTGCGACGACAAAATCTCGTCGTTTACCTAAGTAAATTGTCCAAAAGATGCCTTTTTTGGCATTTTGGGGCGTTTTTGCTTGCTGGTAGCCGGGTGCTCTGGTATAAAGTGCCACCTTTAAACTTGGGTTGAATAACGGATTTGGGTACAGCTAGGCGGTTAACTGCGTCGACTCCCTCCCTGCTCCGGTTTGCCCGACAGTTTTGAACACTCAGGCTTATACCCTGGCCAAGCGGTTGGAGGCTCTCATGTCCAAAGTATGTCAGGTTACCGGCAAGCGTCCGGTAACTGGTAATAACGTTTCTCACTCCCAGCGTAAGACACGTCGTCGTTTCTTACCGAACCTGCACACCCATCGTTTTTGGGTTGAATCTGAAAACCGCTTCGTCAAGCTGCGCGTTTCCTCTAAAGGAATGCGTATCATCGACAAGAAAGGTATCGAAACGGTTCTGGCTGATATCCGCAAACGCGGCGATGCCATCTAAGCTAGCATTTTGGGAGAGTTAAACCATGCGCGATAAGATCAAGCTGGTGTCTAGTGCCGGTACAGGCCACTTCTACACCACGGATAAGAACAAGCGGAATACACCGGATAAGTTCGAATTCAAGAAATACGACCCGGTCGTCCGTAAGCACGTTATCTACAAGGAAGCTAAGATCAAGTAATCGCGATTACAATGATCGGCTTTCACCGCAGGCGAGCGCCTGTTGAAAAACCCGGCCCTAAGCCGGGTTTTTGCATGCCCGGTATTTAGCCACTTACTGGGTAGGTTAGTGGTACCCGTCCCTACGCTTCGGCACCGCTTAGGCGACAGAGTGGTTGTCACGGTGCTGTCATCATAGACTTTCATCATGCCCGAATTGCCTGAAGTTGAAACGACGCGACGCGGCATTGCCCCCTACTTAGAAGGGCAAGAGATTACCGAGGTGCTGGTGCGACAGCCCCGGTTACGCGTGCCGGTACCTGAGGATTTAGCCGAGCGGCTAGTCGGCGCTCGGGTTGGCGTATTAAAACGCCGCGCTAAATACCTACAAATCCCCGTGGCGACTCTCGAAGGTGAGTCCACGCTGTTGTGGCATCTAGGCATGTCGGGCAGCCTAAGGATTGCAAGCGTAGGCGATTTGCCTAAAAAGCATGACCATGTTGACCTGGTGACGGCCAAGGGGTACGTGCTGCGCTACCATGACCCACGCCGCTTTGGTTTTGTTGACTGGCAGCAGGGCGATGGCAGTTTGGATACGCGCCTTGCGCACCTTGGTCCTGAGCCGTTGGATGACGCGTTTAACGGTCGCTGGCTCTATAACGCATCGCGTGATAAACGCGTTGCGGTAAAGCCTTTTTTAATGGATAACCGCGTGGTGGTTGGGGCGGGGAATATTTACGCTGCTGAAGCGCTATTTATGGCGGGTATTGACCCTCGACGTGCCGCTGGGAAAATTTCTCTGGCCCGCTACCAGCAGTTAGCCGCTGCGGTTAAAGAGGTGCTGGCAGCGGCGATTACCCAAGGCGGCACTACGCTGCGGGACTTTGTCAGTGGGCAGGGCGAGCCAGGCTACTTTGCCCAGCAACTGAATGTATATGGGCGTCATGGGCAGCCTTGCCTACGCTGTGGCGTTGAGCTGCGCCGTATCACTCTAGGTCAGCGGGCCAGTGTGTTTTGCCCTAGTTGCCAGCGTTAGCGGCCGCTCTTTGATATTAACTGTTTTGCCGATGCTTGCAGAGCCTATGTGCTTTGTAAGATTGTTCTTTTGGAGATTGTTGTGACTCAACGCCTGCGCCTGAATAAAAATGCCGATCGCCGCCTGAAAGCGGGCCATCTTTGGATCTACTCCAATGAGGTAGATATCAAAGAGACGCCACTAAAAAACTTTGCTGCTGGTGAGCCTGCGTTGGTTGAGGCTTCCAATGGCAAAACCCTTGGCGTCGCTTACATTAACCCGCACTCGCTGATTTGTGGTCGGGTGATGTCGCGTGATCCAGAGATGCGCCTAGATCGTTCGTTATTCGTGCACCGCTTCAACCAAGCGCTAGCGCTGCGTGAGCGCCTGTTCAATAAACCTTTTTACCGTTTGATTCATTGTGAAGGTGATCTGTTACCGGGTTTGGTGATCGACCGCTTCGGTGATGTGCTGGTGGTGCAGTTGAACACTGCGGGTATGCAAGCGTTGGCAGAAGATATTGTTGATGCGCTGGAAAAAGTCGTTAAACCTAATGCCATTGTGTTCCGCAATGATACGGGCGGCCGCCGCCAGGAAGGCCTAGAAGCCCACGTCGAAGTGGTAAAAGGGACGCTTCCTGACGAGGTTTTGCTGGAAGAAAATGGCGTTACCTTTGCAGTGCCTGTGCTGAATGGTCAAAAGACAGGGTGGTTCTACGACCATCGTGTCAACCGTGCATGGTTGAACAGCCAAGTGGCGGGCAAGCGTGTACTGGATGTATTCAGTTACGTGGGCGGCTGGGGAGTTCAGGCGGCTGCGAGCGGGGCCTCGGAAGTGCTATGTGTCGATGCTTCTGCCCCGGCGCTGGACCAGGTGGCTCGCAATGCTGAGCTAAATGGTGTGCAGGAGCAAGTCACGGTAGCCGAAGGCGATGCCTTTGAAGCGTTAGCGGCACTGAAGGCTGATGGTGAACAGTTTGATGTGATCATTCTTGATCCGCCTGCGTTTATCAAAAAGCGTAAGGATATCCCTAATGGTGAGCGCGCTTACTCACGTCTGAATCGAGAGGCGATGCGTCTGCTGGGCCGTGATGGCTTGCTGTTGTCAGCTTCGTGTTCCATGCACCTCGCGTCTGAGCGTTTGGTGGATGTGGTTCGTGGCGCCGTTCGCCACCAAGACCGTCATGGTCAGGTGATTTTTCAGGGGCACCAGGGGCCTGACCACCCCGTTCACCCGGCCATCCCGGAAACCTCGTATCTGAAAGCGCTAGGCGTGCGGGTATTCCGCGACTAAGCCAAAAACGCTGTTTGGCGAACATTGGCAAGGCAAAAAATAGCGCCGAGGAGTAACTACAAGGAGCTGTATGATGGAGTGGACACTGCCAGATCCTTTTGTGATCAATCTTCAAGTGACGCCGGAGGCCATTGATGCCTACCAGCATGTCAATAACAGCGAGTACTTACGCTGGGTTGAGCAGGTAAGTTGGGCCCACTCTGAAGCCTTGGGGCTATCCCTTGAGCGCTACCAATCTCTTGATCGCGCCATGGTCGTTCAGCGTCATGAGTTGGACTACCTGGCGCCCGCTTTTATCGATGACAAGTTGCAATTGGCGACTTGGATTGTTGCTTGCGATGGCCGTTTTAGTTTGACCCGCCGATTCCAGCTGAAGCGCGTGGGGAGTGGTAAAACGTTGCTAAATGCACGTACTAAGTTTGCCTGTGTGACGCTTAGCGGTGGGCGGCCCACTCGGCTGCCTGATGAGTATCAGCGCATTTACGGTGGTGCGGTAGTGACTGAGTAGCTAATGCTTAAATGCCGTCGATTTTTTTGCTGATTTTCGTTAAATGTTAGATTTTTCTCTCAAAAAACGCCTTGGTCGGCGTTTTTTTTGTTTTTCTGGCTTGGGGTGGTGGTTAGTGCCAGCTGTGCTGTAATTTGCTTAATAGCGCTTATTGGTGGCCTGGCTCTAACGGCTAGATGGTAGAGATAGGTAGTAAAGATAAGGCTCTGACGATCTAGCAGTTGAGATTTAGCAGTTGAGATTTAGCAGTTGAGATTTAGCACTAACAATCAATAGAGAAGGAAAACGCTAATGAAAATCGCCGTCCCCAAAGAGATCAAAAATCACGAGTACCGGGTGGCACTTACTCCGACAGGTGCGCGAGAGCTAGTAGGGCGAGGCCACTCGGTAAGCGTGCAAGCAGCCGCTGGAGAAGGCGCCGGGTTTAGCGACAGCGACTATGAAGCCGCGGGCGCGCGAGTGGAAGCTAATGTAGATGCGCTGTGGCAAAGCGCCGAACTGATTCTCAAAGTAAAAGAACCTCAGACCGAGGAAGTGGCGCGTCTAACTGCCAACCAAACGCTATTCACCTACTTGCACTTGGCTGCTGAGCAAACATTGACCCAAGGGTTGATGGCCAGCGGTGCTACCTGCATTGCCTATGAAACCATTACCGATGCACGAGGTGGGCTGCCGCTGCTTGCGCCAATGAGCACGGTTGCCGGGCGCATGGCAGTTCAGGCGGGCGCGCATAGCTTGGAGAAAGCCCAGGGCGGCTCTGGGGTGCTACTGCCCGGCGTACCAGGCGTTGCTCCAGGTAAGGTTACCGTGATTGGCGGTGGTGTGGTCGGCGAAAACGCTGCCCGTATGGCGCTAGGGTTGGGGGCCGAGGTGACCATTCTGGACAAGTCTATTGCTCGCCTAGAGGTGCTAGACGACCGTTACCAGGGGCGCATCAAAACAGTCTATTCAACGGCGGACGCCCTGGATCAGGCGGCTAAAGAGTCTGATATGATCATCGGTGCCGTTCTTATTCCCGGTGCCGCTGCCCCCAAGTTGATTGCCCGTGCCATGCTGGCCGATATGAAGCCGGGCAGTGTATTGGTCGACGTCGCCATCGATCAGGGTGGCTGTTTTGAAACCAGCAAGCCGACGACGCACGCTGAGCCGACCTATATTGTGGATGGCATTGTCCATTACTGCGTGGCCAATATGCCGGGCGCGGTAGCGCGGACATCTACTTTGGGGCTTACTAATGCCACCTTGCCGTTTGTACTGGCGCTGGCTGATAAAGGCTGGCAGCAGGCGCTTAAAGACGATCCGCACTTCCTACCAGGGCTTAATGTCCATAATGGTCAAGTGACTTATCAGGCTGTTGCCGATGCTTTTGGACTCAACAGCATCGACCCAGCGAGCGTCGTGGCGTGATCATCGCTACGTCAATTAGTAGTAGTTGATACTACTGAGACTGAAGGGGCTGTTAATAGTGAGGGGGGACGTCGTCTTCTGGGCGGCTGTCCCCCTGGGAGTTATCAGCTTGGAGCGCCTGATACTGCTCGCGCAAGCGGTCACGCATCAGCGTACTTAACTGCTCTAGCTTTTCTAGCCGCCGCTCTTGCTGGGCAACCGCTTGGTCAAGGGTGTCTAGCCAATGCTCTTGGTAAGCCAGTCGACTCTCTAAAGATTCAAGAAGTTGAGTTAGCTCTGCAGGCGATAATTCGTTTGTCATGATAACATCGTGACCTTGTGTAGTATGCTCGGTACTGTTAGGAATGGGCCTAGTTGGCCGAGTATTGTCCTTCGTCTGTTACCCATACAACAAGAGAGCTTTTACCATCTATGAATCCAAAAGTTGTTTTTCGCTGTTTCTTCATCAGTGTTTTACTTGCCGCCCCCACGCCACTTCTTCTGGCGGGGATTGTTCATTTAACGAATGCACCGCTTGCTGAGCAGTGGCTGGCTGAGCTTGCCATCAGCGGGGTAAGTAGTGTGTACATTGCTGCTGCTCTGGGATGTTTTATTGCGTTATTTATCGGTACGTTAGCCGCTGCTGCTCTGGCGCCGCCGATGGTAGTAAAAGCGGATATTGCTCGAACTAAATCTGCGCCGCGTCAGCCCCAAGCGGTACCTGAAATGGAAGATGATGAAGAGGAAGATATCATCGATCCCAATGATGGTCGCGAAGAGGGCGAAGTAAAGTGGTTTAACACCAATAAAGGTTACGGCTTTATTACCCGAGATAATGGTGAAGATGTGTTTGTTCACTTTCGTGCCATTCGTGGCCGTGGCCCGCGTATGCTTGCTGAGGGTCAGATTGTTCGCTATCACGTGATTAAAAATGACCGTGGTCTTCAAGCGGATGACGTTAGTATTATTGAGTAGCTATTAGTACATCGCTTGTATTGAGTCGCGCTGGCATCGTCAACTGCTGAAACACAAGACCCCGCTAAGCGGGGTCTTGTGCGTTTAACGACCTGAGTCAGGCCATTCAATGGCTTTTTCGTGGCCCCCTGGCAGTACCTGCCAGAAGCGGTCAGGGTCATCACCGGGATGCCAGCCACCTAGCGAGCAGCGAACCTCGGTCTGTAAGGCTTCGGCAGCGTGCTGAGCGCACTCTTGATCGGTGTGCCACGGGGTGTGGTGGCTATCAAACCACAAGCTGGCAAAACCATCGGCTGCTTTGTCCACCAATAGTACGGGCACAGCTTCGCCTTGATGGTGGCCGCGAGTCTTCCATTTGCCCTTGCCTGCTGGGCTAAGAGGCGGTGCATCGAGAGCTTCGCTTAGCCATGCATCGAGCTTGTCTATCGCTACGCTGGCAAGGTATACCTCGATATCCGGAAAGCGCTCCATCATACGCTCACCTCGTCGTTCGTTAACAAGGCTTGAAGTGTTGCCTCATAAATGCGGCTTAGTTCGTCCAAGTCACTGGCGCGCACGCGCTCATTCACCTTGTGAATAGTGTCGTTCAGCGGGCCAAGCTCGACCACCTGAGCGCCAAGTGTCGCGATGAAGCGACCATCCGAGGTGCCGCCGCTGGTCGACAGCGCAGGGCGCTCGCCGGTCACTGCTTCTACACCGCGAATGACGGCATCGACTAATTCGCCTTCTGCAGTCAGGAAGGGTTCGCCATTGAGAGCCCAATCGATGTGGTACTCAAGGCCATGCTTATCCAAAATCGACTCAGTGCGGCTTCTTAGCATCTCGTGGGTAACTTCCGTGGAATAACGGAAGTTAAATACAACTTCTACTTCACCTGGAATGACGTTAGTAGCCCCGGTGCCCGCGCGAAAATTAGATATCTGGAAACTGGTGGCGGGGAAAAAGTCATTACCTGCGTCCCAGTGCTCATTAACCAGTGCATCTAGTGCAGGCATCGCTTGGTGAATAGGGTTGCGTGCAAGGTGTGGGTAGGCCACATGACCTTGAATCCCTTTGAGATGGAGAACGCCGCCCAATGACCCACGGCGTCCGTTTTTAATCATATCGCCCAGACGAGCGGTCGATGAGGGTTCGCCGACAATGCAGTAGTCCAAACGCTCGTTGCGTTCGCGTAAATGCTCAACCACAGCGCTGGTGCCATCGATGGCGGGGCCTTCCTCATCGGATGTGATTAAAAACGCTATTCGGCCGTCGTGCTCTGGATGGGTGGTCACAAAACGCTCAACAGCGGTGAGCATCGCCGCTAGGCTGCCCTTCATGTCTGCTGCGCCTCGCCCACAGAGCATGCCGTGTTCATCAATACACGGCTCAAACGGTGGGAATTCCCAGTTCGTATGGGGCCCGCTGGGCACGACATCAGTGTGGCCGGCAAAGGCCAATACGGGGCCGTGATGGCCTCTTATTGCCCAGAAGTTTTTGACATCGCCAAACGGCAGTTGCTCGATATGAAAACCGAGCGCCGTTAAGCGCTCGATCATAAGTTCCTGGCAGCCTTCGTCATCCGGCGTTACCGACGCCCGGCTAAGTAGCTCAAACGCGAGCTGTAACGTGGGCGACAGCGTTTCAGGCTCAGTTATGGGCATGCAGTGCCTCGTTCAGCGCAATGGCGCTTTTATTCGTCAGGCACTCAATACGGCCATTTTGTGAGTTGCGACGCAGCAATAAGTCATCTTGGCTTGCTAACTCGCGTGCTGCCACGGTGTTAACTTCTTGTTTCTGATCGTCGAGCAGGGTAACTTTCGAACCCGCGGTAATATACAAGCCCGCTTCTACGGTGCAGCGGTCACCTAGCGGAATACCGATGCCTGCATTAGCGCCAATCAGGCAGCCTTCGCCTACCTTGATGATGATATTACCACCGCCAGACAGTGTTCCCATGGTGGAACAGCCGCCGCCCAGGTCAGAGCCTTTACCGACCATGACGCCAGCAGAAATGCGCCCTTCGATCATGCCAGGGCCTTCGGTGCCTGCGTTGAAGTTGACGAAGCCTTCATGCATTACCGTGGTGCCTTCCCCTAGGTAAGCGCCCAGGCGCACGCGGGCAGTATCGCCAATGCGGATGCCGGTGGGGACCACGTAGTCGGTCATTTTGGGGAATTTATCGACGCAGTCGACGGATAGCGCGCGACCCGCTAAGCGTGCTTTTAAGCGACGGGCGGGCAGCTCTTCGATATCAATCGCGCCTTCGTTGGTCCAGGCGATGTTGCGCAGCAGGCCAAACATTCCCGTCAGATCCAAGCCGTGGGGCTTCACTAAGCGGTGAGAGAGTAAGTGCAACTTTAAGTAAACTTCAGGGACGGTTTGCGGTGCCTGATCGCTTTCTAAAAACATCGCGACCAGGGGGCGGTGGCTGGCGGCGAATGATTCGGCGAGAGCAGCCTGCTCAGGGTGGCCAGCAGCCTCCAGTGCTTTGGCTAAGCGGGTGCAATCTTCGGGCAGGAAACTGACCGCCGTATTACCAGCGGGGGCGTCTAGCGCCTCTTTAGCTGCGGCTACCAAGCTGTCTGCAGGATTAAACAGTGGTGCTGGGTAGTAGATTTCTAGCCAGTTGCCCTGAGTGTTTTGGGTGCCGATTCCAAGCGCGAAGCTCAGCATAACGCGTCTTCCTTTAAAGTTTTGAATAACAATCAGTTGTTAGGGTTCAATGGCGTGTTAGCCGCTGAGAGAGTCGTAATCGCCGTCGCGGTAGCCCACTAAAATAGTATCGTCATCAACTTCTAGCAGTGGTCTTTTGAGCAGCGTGGGCTGTTCAAGAAATAGCCGACGGGCAGACGTAGCATCCAGGCTGTCTTTTTCTTCCTGGGGCAAGTCACGCCACGTTTTGCTGCGCTTATTCAGCGCTTCTAATAGCGGTACGCGCTTAAGAATGTGCTCAAGTAAGCTGGCTGAAAGACCATCCTTACGCAGGTCATAGGTCTTGAAGGGAATACCTTTCTCTTCAAGTGCGTTGCGTGCTTTGCGGCAGGTGTCGCATGTGTTGATGATATAGAGTGTCAGCATATAACCTCCTTAAATAAGTCTGGGGTGTCTAGCCGCGCTCAAGCAGTTGACGAAGTCGCTCAGCTGCTTCAAGGGTGGGCGCAAGCTCCGCCACTAAGGCTAAACGTAGTCGACCCGAGCCGGGGTTATAGCCATTTTTTCCTGGGCGGCCCATGAGGCTGCCAGGTAACACGCTGACATGTTGCTCACTAAATAGCCGCTGAGTAAAGGCGATGTCATCGTCATCGGGCACTGCAGGCCACAGGTAAAAACTCGCTTCCGGCGTAGGGAAGTCCATGACGGGCGCCAGAACGCTGGTGACAGCGCTAAATTTTTCGCGGTAGGCGTCCCGGTTGGCGCGTACGTGGGCTTCATCCTGCCATGCGGCGATAGAGGCGTGCTGAAGTGGCAGCGACATTGCACACCCATGATAGGTGCGGTAGCGCTTAAACGGTGCGAGAAGGTTCGCGTCACCTGCGATAAAGCCGGAGCGTAGCCCTGGCAAATTAGATCGCTTAGATAGCGAATGAAACACTACGCAGCGTTGATAATCGTCGCGTCCAAGCTCTGCGCAGGCCTGTAACAGGCCCGGCGGGGGAGTGCTTTCATCCAGATACAGCTCTGAATAACACTCATCGGAGGCGATGATAAAGTCGTGCTCATCGGCTAAGGCGATGAGCTGCTTGAATTCAGAGAGCGGCGTGACGGCCCCTGTGGGGTTGCCAGGTGAGCAGATGAATACCATTTGCACATCGCGCCAGGTTGCCGGGCTCACTGCCGAGAAGTCGGGGCGAAAACCGTTATCAGCCGTGCAATCCAAATAGAGCGGCTCGCCACCTGCCAATAGTGTGGCCCCTTCATAAATTTGATAGAAGGGGTTGGGGACCGCCACCTTGGCGGGGCGCTGGCGATCCAGCGCGGCCTGTACAAAGGCAAAAATTGCTTCGCGGGTGCCGTTAACGGGGAGTACTTGCTGTTCGGCATCTAACCCGGCAAGCGAAAAACGTTGGGTTGCCCAGCGGGCGATTGTGTCGCGTAGGGCGGGCAGTCCGTTGGTTGCTGGGTAGCGAGCCATCTCTAATTGATGAGCCACTAGCGCCTCTAACGCCCCTGCGTAAGGAGCGTGTTGGGGCTCCCCAATGGTAAGGGGGATATGCTCAAGCCCCGCCGGCGGCACAAGCGCTGCCTTTAGGGTGGCTAGCTTTTCAAACGGATAGGGGTGCAGAAGATTTAGATCAGGATTCATGGCATGTCCGTTGATAGCCTAAAGGCGGTGCTGGATGTCTGTGGGAACGGCCAACTAAACCGCCGATTATAGGCAACCCCTGGTGCCACCTCAAACTTAACCACCAAGGCGTCGCTCATTTAAGTGCTTACACGCCTAACACTTCGATAAGCCGTTCGCGAAGCTGCTGTTGCCGCTCTGGATCGGTAAGCGGCTCACCGGCTTTCGTGGTGATAAAGAAAACGTCTTCAACTCGCTCCCCTAGCGTGGCAATTTTCGCAGCCGATAAGGCGATATCCTGTTCCATAAAAATACGCCCGACACGAGCCAGTAGGCCAGGGCGGTCTGGGGCTGTTAGCTCAAGTAGCGTACGTTCGTTGGCTGGGTCCTGCTCAATCACTACCTCGGTGGGTACTTTAAAGTGCTTAAGCTGGCGCGGTGTGTGGCGCGTGACGATCTCTGGATAGTCATCCGGGTCGTCCAGCTCTTCGACGAGGTGTCGACGCATCTCTTCAATATGCTCAGGATCACGGATAGGTTGGCCGTAATGATCTAGCACAATAAACGTATTTAGTGTCCAGTTGTTGTGCGAGGTGGCGATGCGGGCATCATGGATAGATAGACCTAGCTGCTCCATGGCGGCGGCGGTCGCGGCAAACAGATCGTCTACCGAACGGGTGTGGATAAAGACCTTGGTGCCGCCTTCGGCCATGTCGGCGGTAGGTGCGCTAATTAAGACCAGCGGCAAAACAGATGGCTGGTGGGCAAGAATGCCTTGAGTCTGCCAGACAATTTCACTAGGTGCGTACTGAAGGAAATAGTCTTCGCCGAGGGATTCCCACAGTTGGTCAATCTGAGCGCTGTCTACGCCGACTGTTTGCAGTAACGAACGGGCTTCAGTACGGGTTTCGCGCACCCAGTCATCTCGGTCAGGCGGGTTTTTTAGCCCTCTTCTCAGTGCTCGCTTGGTTTCAGCATGCAGCTGGCGCAATAGCGATGCACGCCAACCGTTCCACAGGGTGGGGTTGGTCGCATTGATGTCGGCAACGGTGAGCACGTAGAGATAGTCTAAGCGGGTCTCGTCGCGTACCGTTAGAGCGAAGTCACGAATCACGTCGGGGTCACTAATATCGCGCTTCTGGGCGGTCATCGACATCAGCAGGTGATGCTCCACCAGCCAGCGCAGTAAGTTGGTGTCGTGTTGGGAAACATGATGACGATGGCAGAATTGCTCAACATCACGCGCTCCAATTTCAGAATGATCGCCGCCGCGGCCTTTGCCGACATCATGAAACAGTCCGGCAATCCATAGTAAATCCATCTTAGGTAATTGATGGATCAGCGTGGCGGCGACGGGAAAGTCGTCTTTGGCGTCCGGTTTGCGAAAGCCGTGTAAGAACTTCAGCAAGCGCAGGGTGTGAGCGTCTACCGTATAAATGTGGAACAAGTCGTGCTGCATCAACCCGACCGCGCGACCAAACTCTGGAAGGTACTTGCCCAAGATGCCGTAGCGGTTCATGCGCCTTAACTGGCGAGGGACATTGCCGGGGGCCCGTAAAATGGACATGAACAGCCGCTGATGGCAAGGATCCTCGCGGTAGTGGTCATCAATTTGATGGCGATGATCGCGGATCAGGCGAATGGTATCGGCGCGTACTCCTTCTATTTCTGGGTGCTTTGCCATTAGCAAAAACAGTTCCAGCATGGCAGCGGGGCGCTCCCGAAACAGATTGCGTGAGCGCGCTTGGATGTAGCCGCCTTTGGTTTCGAAGCGCTCGTTCAGCTTAACGGTTTCCAAGGCCTCTTTGCCGCGCAGGATAACCTCATCAAAGTGCTGTAACAGCATGTCGTTAAGCCCGGCTAGGGCGGTTACATGCCGGTAGTAGCGCTTCATGAACTGCTCAACCGCTAAGCGTTCAGGGGTATCCCGAAAGCCGAACATTTCGGCAATGGTGCGTTGGTGATCAAATAGTAATCGATCTTCGGCGCGGTCTGTCAGCATATGCAGGGCATAACGCACCTGCCACAAAAAGGCTTGGCCCTGGCTTAAAATGCGCAGTTCGGCATCGTTCATAAAGCCATTTGCGACGATGTCGGCATAGTGCTCAGTGTCGAAATGGCGTTTAGCTACCCAGCCAATCATTTGAATATCGCGTAGGCCGCCTGGGGAGCTTTTCAGGTTTGGCTCTAGGTGGTATTCCGAGTTGTTGTAGCGATAGTGGCGGGCAATTTGTTCCTGCCACTTGGCTTCGAAAAAACGGTCAGCAGGCCAAATATGCTCGGCGCTAAGGCGTTCACGCATCTTTTGACGAAGCTGCTCGGGGCCAGCAATGAGCCGTGATTCCAAGAGGTTGGTCATCACGGTGACATCAGCTTCAGCTTCCCGCTCACAGTCATTAAGCGAGCGCACGCTATGGCCGATCTCAAGACCGATATCCCATAAGAAGGTAATGAAAGCGCTTAGCGACTCGCGATAAGGGGTGTCATCATCCTGCTCCAGTAGCAGTAACAGGTCGATGTCTGAGTGCGGGTGTAGCTCGCCCCGGCCGTAACCACCCACTGCCACCAGGGCAACGCCATCGTCAGGCCAGTCGTGCTGCGCCCAGGCGATGGCGAGCAGCTGATCCAGATACCACGCTCGCCCGCGGACTAGGTCGCGTATATCCGCTCCGCCGCGAAACTGCTCATCCAGCTTGGCTTGTAGTTCCCGAAGCGCCGCTTTAAACGGCGCAATGGGGGAGCGTGATCCAGCGAGTTCGGTGCGAAACATGGCAAGATCATACAGCGTGGTGTCCGGCTCGAACCGGTAGTGATGGAGAAGCATCAGCGATTTAGAAAACTGAAGTCTTCGTCGCTGCGTGCAGTCAGCACGTCAACGCCGGTTTCTGTGACCAGCAGCGTATGCTCCCACTGGGCAGACAAGCTTCGATCCTTAGTGACCGCGGTCCAGCCGTCGCGTAGCACCTTAGTTTTATAGCTGCCTACGTTAATCATTGGTTCGATAGTGAAACACATGCCAGCTTCCAGTGGGATGTCAGCGTCTGGGGCATAGCCATCATAGTGGAGGAACTGAGGGTCTTCGTGGAAATCAGCGCCAATGCCATGGCCGCAGAAGTCGCGCACCACGGAGTAACCGTGTGCTTCTGCATGCCGTTGAATAACGCGGGCAAGCTCCGAAAGATGTACGCCAGGTTTAACTAGCTCAATGCTTTTGTACAGACACTCCTGAGTGATACGGCATAAGCGCTCGCCCTGGATCGTATCGCCGATGACAAACATCACGCTGGAATCACCGTGGTAGCCATCGGTCGTTCTGACGGTGATGTCGAGATTCATGATGTCGCCGTTCTTCAGCTTTTTGGCATCATCAGGAATGCCATGACAGACCACGTGATTAATTGATGTACAGGTTGCTTTCGGAAAGCCGTGGTAGTTCAACGGGGCCGGTACAGAGCCTAAATTATTAACAATAAAATCGTGGCACAGGCGATCAATTTCACCTGTGGATATCCCCGCTGTGATGTGGGGGGTGATCATTTCAATGACGCTGGCGGCTTGGCGTCCGGCTTCACGCATTTTCTCGATTTCAGAAGGCGTCTTGATAGGAACGTTCATGAATTCTCGATGTGGATTCTAAAGTAAGTGGTGAACGGCAATGGTGAGCGGTAAATTACGACCGTTACATGCGCTGTGACTTCATCTTGGTAATGATCTATGGTATAAAGCCGCGCGCTTTCCTGCAATCGCCATCCAATGCTTCTTTGTCGGTTGGTCATCTGCAGAAAGGCTATTTAAACGTAATGCAGAAATCTGTGTTGCTAAACAGCAAGCCTTGAAAACACACATGCACCGGCACATGGTCCCGGGTGCCGCTGGCAGCGTCTGACGATGCCACTGGTCGGATCCATGGGGTGCGTGGAGGCCTAACCCGAGTTTCAGGAGTTTTATCATGTCTCACGTTAATATGCGTGACCTGCTGAAAGCAGGTGCTCACTTCGGTCACCAAACCAAGTACTGGAATCCGAAGATGGGTAAATTCATCTTCGGCGCGCGCAACAAGATTCATATCATCAACCTCGAGCACACCTTGCCGGCGCTGAACGAAGCGATCGACGTGGTTGAGAAGATGGCGGCATCCAACAACAAAATTTTGTTTGTTGGCACCAAGCGCAGCGCTAGCAAGATCATCAAAGAAGAAGCGAACCGCGTAAACCAGCCTTTCGTCAACCATCGCTGGTTGGGCGGCATGCTGACTAACTTCAAGACCATTCGCCAGTCCATCAAGCGTCTGCGTGATCTTGAAACCATGCGCGAAGACGGCACGTTCGAGAAGCTGACCAAGAAAGAAGTCTTGATGGCAACTCGCGAGCAAGAGAAGCTTGAGCGTTCTATCGGTGGTATCAAGAACATGGGCGGCCTGCCGGACGCGCTGTTCGTTATCGATGTTGACCACGAGCGCATCGCGATCAACGAAGCCAACAAACTGGGCATCCCGGTTATTGGCGTGGTTGATACCAACTCTAACCCTGATGGCGTTGATTACGTTATTCCGGGTAACGATGACTCTATTCGCGCTATCCAGATCTACGTGAAAGCTATTGCAGACGCGTGTGGTCGTGCAAAAGAAGGTCGTCCGGATGAGTTTGTCGAAGTGACTGAAGAAGCCGCTTCTGCCGACACTGACGCTGCTGCCGAGTAACGGTTGCAGTGGTGCGGCGGCTAGATAAGCCGCATCATGTTTAAGAGGGGGCCTTATGCCCCCTTTTTCCCGCTTTGAGTTCGCTCTAGCGGGCCGATTATGCCGGACACTTAAGGCCGGCGAATGCTCTGCATAGTGATACGCAACGGTCATCTACCGAGCCTATACTCTGTAGCGCGTTTATCTTTCAGCTAGAACCATTTCCGAGGTGAAAACTCATGGCAGCTATCAGCGCCTCTCAGGTTAAGGAACTGCGCGAACGTACCGGTTTGGGCATGATGGAGTGTAAAAAAGCACTTACTGAAGCCGACGGTGATATCGAAGTTGCAATCGAGAACCTGCGTAAAAGCTCTGGCCTTAAAGCCGCGAAAAAAGCGGGTCGTACCGCTGCAGAAGGTGCCGTTGTTACGCGCGTAGCAGAAGACGGTAGCTACGGTGTGATGGTCGAGATTAACTCTGAAACCGATTTCGTTGCCCGCGACGATAACTTCATCGCTTTCACCAACAAGATCGCTGATGCGTTCTTTGCGGCGAAAAATGAAGACGTTGCAGCGGTAATGGCTGGCGACCTCGAGTCTACTCGTGAGCAGCTGGTGCAGAAAATCGGCGAGAACATCGGTGTACGTCGTGCCGTTGTTGTGAACGCTGTTGACGGCGGTCTTGTCGGTGAATACGTCCACGGTGGCCGTATCGGCGTCTTGACCGTTCTGAAAGGTGGTAACACGGAAGCTGCTAAAGACGTTGCTATGCACGTTGCAGCGATCAATCCGTCGGTTGCACACCCAGAAGATATGCCGCAGGAAGAGCTGGATAAAGAAAAAGCGATCATTTTGGCCCAGCCGGACATGGCCGGTAAGCCGGAGCAGATCGCTGAGAAAATGGTTCAAGGTCGTCTGAAAAAGTACTTGGCCGAGAACAGCCTGACCGAACAGCCGTTCGTTAAAGACCCGAACCAATCCGTTGCCGAGTTCGTGAAAGCGGCGGGTGGCGAAGTGGTTAGCTTCACTCGCTTTGAAGTTGGCGAAGGCATCGAGAAAGAAGAAGTCGACTTTGCTAAAGAAGTTATGGAACAGGCTGGCCGTCGCTAAGGTCAGAAGTTTCAGAAAGAAGATGGCGTGCGCGCGAGCGCACGCTTTTGTGTATCCGGCCCCTGTGAAAAACTGGGGTCGTCTCGCCCGCCTGTGTTCAGGTCTGCCTCAGGAGAGATGCCATGTCACGTGAAGTTCAAGAGTCCGCCCCCGTAGCTGCTGCCAGCAAGGCTGAAAAGTCGAAATCAAAATACAAACGTATTTTGCTGAAGTTGTCTGGCGAAGCGCTAATGGGGGAGCACGATTTTGGTATTGATCCGAAAGTGCTCGATCGTATGGCGCTAGAGATCGGCCAATTGGTTGGTATTGGCGTTCAGGTGGGTATCGTGATTGGTGGTGGAAACCTCTTTCGTGGCGCGGCGCTTAATGAAGCCGGCATGGATCGGGTGACGGGTGACCACATGGGAATGCTGGCAACCGTAATGAATGCGCTCGCCATGCGAGATGCGCTTGAGCGCTCCAATATTCGCTCGCGGGTAATGTCAGCGATTCCCATGAGTGGTGTGGTGGAGCATTACGATCGCCGCACCGCCATCCGCTACTTAACGTCGGGAGACGTGGTGCTATTTTCAGCTGGAACAGGTAATCCGTTCTTTACGACCGACTCTGCAGCCTGCTTACGTGGTATTGAAGTAGATGTTGACGTGGTGATCAAGGCCACCAAAGTGGATGGCGTGTACAATAAAGATCCGGTTAAACATCCCGATGCCGTGAAGTACGACCAGCTCTCCTATGACGATGCCCTAGACCAAAAATTGGGCGTTATGGATTTGACCGCAATCTGCCTGGTACGTGACCATAATATGCCGGTGCGGGTATTTGATATGAATAAGCCTGGTGCCCTGCTGAACTTGGTAGTAGGGGGCAAGGAAGGCACGCTGATAGACAGAGGGTAATATCGTGATCAATGACATCAAGAAAGATGCAGAATCTCGCATGAAGAAAAGCGTTGAAGCGCTGCACAGCAACTTCAACAAGATCCGTACGGGGCGTGCTCATCCCAGTATTCTCGACGCTGTTACCGTCGATTATTACGGTGGTCAGGTACCGCTAAATCAAGTGGCTTCTGTTAACGTAGAAGATGCGCGTACATTGACAGTGGCACCTTGGGAGCAGGGCATGGTGCCCAAGGTTGAAAAGGCAATTATGACCTCTGACCTGGGGCTTAATCCGTCCAGCGCCGGTAATATCATTCGTGTACCGATGCCGATGTTGACCGAAGAAACGCGCAAGGGCTATATCAAACAGGCGCGTAGCGAAGCTGAGCAGGCGCGCGTGGCGGTACGTAACGTACGTCGTGATGCCAACGGTGATTTTAAGTCTTTGTTGAAAGATAAAGAAATTACCGAAGACGATCAGCGCCAGGGTGAAGACGAAATCCAGAAGCTGACGGATAAGTATATTGCTGAGGTTGATAAAGCGCTTGCCGCAAAAGAACAAGACCTCATGCAGGTATAGTTATTAGTCTAAAAATAGCTACCTGCTTTCAATCAACCACGGGGAGCTTGGCTGCCCGTGGGCCATCGCTTGGCTTTACTATGACTGATCTTTGGTGCGAGAACCCATGACGTCTCCGCAGCTTCCCCTAGCGCAGCAGGATGGTACGCCGCCTTCTCGACCCGAGGAGGCATCGCCATCCCATGTTGCTATTATTATGGATGGTAATAACCGCTGGGCGCGGGCACGTGGGCTTTCCGGAGTGCGCGGTCACCGAGCCGGAGTCGAGGCCGTTCGGGCGGTTATTGAACGCGCTGCGCAGCGCGGCGTTCAGACATTGAGTCTTTTTGCTTTTTCTAGTGAAAATTGGAAGCGTCCCGCGGCAGAGGTGAATGCATTAATGGAGCTTTTTTTGATGGCGCTTAAGCGCGAAGTCAAAAAGCTCAATGAGCGTAATATTCGCCTGTCAATTATTGGCGAGCAGCGTGGCTTTTCCCATGCAATCCAGAAGCATATTCAGCGTGCCGAGTCGTTAACCGCAGAGAATACTGGCATGCATCTGGTGATTGCGGCCAACTATGGTGGCCAATGGGACCTTGCTCGAGCGGCCAGGCAGTTGGCGGAGCAGGTCGCTGCAGGTGAGCTAGCGGCGTCTGATATAAACGAGGCGCGCCTTGATGAGGCGATGAATACGCACAATGTACCGCCGGTAGATTTATGCATTCGCACCAGCGGAGAGCAGCGGCTATCCAACTTTATGTTATGGCAGCTGGCTTACGCAGAGCTGCATTTTTCGCCACTGCTCTGGCCAGATTTTAATGGGGCGGCACTGGATGAGGCGCTGGACGATTTTTGCCTACGTCGCCGTCGTTTTGGTATGACCGACGCACAAATAGAGGCGCAAGGTGCTTAAACAGCGGATGATTACAGCAGCTTGGTTAGCGCCCTTGACGCTGATTGGCTTGTTCGGACTACAAGGTGGTGCCTTTGCACTGTTTACGGCGCTAATTGTGCTGCTAGGTGCTTGGGAGTGGACCAACTTGGCCGGTGTGGCCCGCCAGGGCGCGCGCATTGCTCTGGTCGCGGTTATGGCAGTGTTAATGCTGGCGATGTGGCTAGGAGGGGCTGCACTAGCCGCTTGGCCGCTTTGGCTGGCGGCTATAGGGTGGGTGGTTAATCTTTATTGGGTGACCCACTACCCGAATACAGCCAAGCAATGGCAAGCCACTTCTCGGCGGTTGCTCATGGGGGTGTGGGTGCTACTGCCGTGCTGGGTAGGATTCAACGTGCTCCGCGATAGTGGTGCTGTCTGGCTGCTGTTTGTGCTACTGCTGGTCTGGACCGCAGATATTGGTGCTTACTTTGCTGGTAGGCGTTGGGGTAAAAACAAGCTTGCGCCAAAAGTAAGTCCAGGTAAGTCCTGGGAAGGTGTTTATGGCGGCCTTGCAGCCACACTGTTGTTAGCGATCGTATTCGCTGCTTGGCAACCTTTTAACCTTATGGGCGGTGTCGCACTCGTAGTGATTACCGGTTTAGTGACGTTGGTGTCTGTGCTTGGCGATCTTCTCGAGAGTATGCTTAAGCGCTATCGGGATATCAAAGATTCAAGTCAGCTCTTGCCAGGCCATGGGGGCGTACTGGATCGTATCGATAGCCTGACGGCAGCAGTGCCTATTTTTGCGCTGTTCTATCTGCAAGTGATCCATCTTCAGGTGAGCGCCCTATGAGTTCACCCGCTGTCCAGCGTATTGCTGTCCAGAGTATTACAGTGCTTGGTTCAACAGGCTCAATTGGTAAAAGCACCCTTGATGTCATTGCTCAATACCCAGACCGCTATCGCGTTTATGCCTTAACGGCTCATACCTCAAAAGAAGCGCTCTTAGCGCAGTGTCTTGTTCATCACCCCGTTGTGGCTGTGCTAGATGATCCTGAGGATGCAGCTTGGCTGCAGCAAGCACTTTTAGCGTCAGGGCTCACCACCAAGGTGCTTTCGGGAACTATGGCGCTTTGCCAGGTGGCGCGAGGAAGGCAGGTGGATACCGTGATGGCCGCTATTGTTGGCGCAGCGGGTCTGCTACCTGCGCTGGCAGCTGCCGAGTCAGGTAAACGCGTGTTGTTAGCCAATAAAGAAGCTCTAGTGATGAGTGGCGCGCTGTTTATGGACGCTATTGCTCGCTCAGGTGCAACGTTATTGCCGATTGATTCCGAACATAATGCTATTTACCAATGTCTACCTATCGAGCATAGAGGTGGGTTGCGCCAGCACGGTGTTCGCCAGCTGCTGCTCACCGCCTCTGGTGGGCCTTTTCGCGGTTGGCAAGCAGAAGATATTGCCAAGGTAACCCCGGAGCAGGCTTGCCATCATCCTAATTGGTCAATGGGGCGAAAAATCTCCGTCGACAGTGCGACGTTGATGAATAAAGGCTTAGAGCTTATCGAAGCGTGCTGGCTATTTGATGCAACGCCTGATCAGATACAGGTCGTGGTTCATCCGCAAAGCGTTATTCATTCTATGGTTGCCTATGATGATGGATCGGTAATCGCGCAGTTGGGTAATCCTGATATGCGTACGCCGATTGCTTATGGTTTGGCATGGCCGGAACGAATTGATGCAGGTGTTGAGGCACTGGATCTTTTTCAGGTGGCGCGCCTGGATTTCGAGGCCCCTAATGAAACGCTCTTTCCCTGCTTGGCGCTCTCCCGCGAGGCCATGCGCAAGGGGGGCGCTGCACCGGCGATTTTAAACGCGGCGAATGAGGTCGCCGTGGAGGCTTTTCTGGAAGAGCGGCTTGGCTTCAGCGCGATTGCTGAGGTAGTGGCAAACGTGATGGCTCTACCGTTTGAAGGGCGTGCCGATACGCTTGAGCAGATATTATTTGCAGATCAATGGGCACGGGAACAGGCAGCGCTAATAGTATGTCAGTAGTTCGCTTAGTATCAGCCATCGTTGATCGGCGAGTCGTGTAAAGGAGCGAAGAGTGGGCCTGATACAGAACATATTAGCGGTGATCGTGGTATTGGGGTTATTAGTAACCTTTCACGAGTTTGGCCATTTCTGGGTGGCGCGGCGTTGTGGTGTCAAGGTGCTGCGTTTCTCAGTTGGCTTTGGTAAACCGCTATGGTCGACCGTTGATCGTCACGGTACAGAGTTTGCGGTGGCTGCTATACCGCTAGGCGGCTACGTAAAGATGCTCGACGAGCGCGAAGCGCCTGTACCTGAAGATCAATTAGCTCAAGCATTTAACCGTAAGAATGTGTGGCAGCGGATCGCTATTGTTGCTGCTGGTCCAATTGCAAATTTTTTACTCGCGATAGTGGCCTACTGGGCACTGTTTGTTGCTGGCACCACAACCGTTGCGCCAATCGTCGGCGATGTTGCCGCAAACTCTCCGGCAGCAGAGGCTGGGCTTTCTCACGGAGCAGAGATTACCTCTATCCAGGGCGATACTATGCGCTCCTGGGAAGAGATTAATTTAAAGTTAGTCTCCATGATCGGCTTTAATGGCGAGTTGATGCTTGAGGCGTTGCCGGAAGGCTCTAATGCCGCTCGGGTTTACCGGCTTCCCGTAGCCGACTACATGGTTCGCCAAGACCCACCCCAGCCAATGCAGAGCTTGGGCATTACCCCTTGGCGTCCGAATGTACCCGCAGTGCTGGGTCAAGTGATTGATGGTCAGGCGGCTGCACAATCCGGCCTACGAGCGGGTGATCGTATTGTGTCACTGGATGGCGAGCCAATTGACGACTGGATGCAGTTTGTCTCGGTTATTCGTGAACACGCGGGGCAAACTCTAGCGGTGGTTTATCAGCGCGGTGATGATAGAGGCAGCCTCTCTTTAACGCCGGGCCGTAATACGCTGGAGAGTGGCGATGAGGTTGGGTACATTGGTGCTGGGGCACAGCAAGTCTCATGGCCTGAAGAGTTTCAACGTGAAATTCGTTATGGACCGATAGAGGCTGTCGGTCAAGCATTATCACGTACAGGTGAGATGACGCTACTGACGGTAGATGCTATCCGTAAGATGTTGGTGGGGCTGATTTCACCGTCTAATCTTTCGGGGCCGATTACTATTGCACAGATATCAGGCGACTCGGCTCGCGCAGGGATGGAAGCATTCGTAGGCTTTCTAGCGTATCTTTCCATCAGCCTTGGCGTGCTTAATCTATTGCCAATACCCGTGCTCGATGGTGGGCATTTACTTTATTATTTTATAGAGGTCGTGCGTGGGCGGCCGGTCTCTGAGCAAACGCAAGCAGTAGGGTTGCGTATTGGGCTTGCCATGGTAGGCACCCTAATGTTGATGGCTCTCTATTTTGATCTGATGCGCCTGTGGTAATGACGCGTGTAGGGCGCTGGATGCCTTGTCATCTGCCTGCACAAATGTATATGGTGCCTATCTGGAATGATGGGCAGACCAACGCGAGCGAACTGACTGCATGAAAATCAAGACCCTTGGAATGGCGGCATTGTTGCTGGTAGGTACCAGCACTGCCCAAGCACAATCCTTTGATGTTTCCGACATTCGTGTGGAAGGACTGCAGCGGGTATCTGCCGCCTCGGTCTTTAATGCGTTTCCCGTCAATGCCAATGATCGTGTTAGCGAACAGCAGCTTGCCGCCGCTGCGCGAGATTTGTTTGCCACAGGTTTGTTTGAAGATGTTTCCCTCGCGCGCGAAGGAGATGTGTTGATTATCCAGGTGGTTGAGCGGCCGACGATCGCGCGCTTGAACATCGAAGGGAATCAGCAGATTTCTGATGAGGATCTGCGCAACGGCCTGCGCGAATCAGGCCTTTCTGAGGGGCAAGTACTGCAGCTATCCACGTTGGAAGAGATTCAGCGTGAGCTTGAAGGGGTTTATCAGGCTCAGGGACGCTATAGCGCTGGTATTGACGTTGAAGTTGACGAAATTGATGAAGGCCGTGTTCAGGTTAATATCAATGTTAATGAAGGCGAAGTCGCTAAAATCCGCCAGATCAACATTGTGGGCAATGAAGCGTTCGACGATGACACACTGCGCAGCGTATTTGAGCTAAATGATCGGCCAGGGCGTGTTTTTGGTTGGTTCTCTAAAGATGAGTATTCCCGCGAAGCGTTGGCAGGAGATATTGAGCGGCTACGCTCCTTTTACTTGGATCGGGGTTACGTCAATTTTGATGTCACTTCAACACAGGTGTCCATTGGTCCTGATAAGTCAGAGATCTTCATCACGTTAAATATTGATGAGGGCAACCAGTTCCAAGTAGGCGATATTCGTTTTGCAGGTGATCTGCAGATCAGTGAAAACGAAGCGAACGAATTACTGACCATTAACCGTGGTGATACGTTCTCGCGTGGAGATCTTAACGCGTCTACTGAGGCGCTTCGTCAGCGTCTTGGGGCGGAAGGCTTTGCGTTTGCTGAAGTTCAAGGCATCCCTGAAATGGCCGGTGATGGTGAAACGGTTGATTTAGTAATTGCAGTCAACCCAGGTCAGCGAACTTACGTGCGTCGTATTGAGTTTTACGGCAATACCACAACGCAAGACGAAGTATTGCGTCGAGAAATGATTCAGTTAGAAGGTGCGCCTGCTTCAACCGAGTCGATTACTCAGTCGCGTCAACGCTTGGAGCGTCTTGGCTTCTTTAGCCAAGTAGAGGTTGATACGCAACCGGTTCCGGGGCAGCCCGACTTGCTAGACGTCACTTATAACGTCGAAGAGCAGCCGTCTGGCTCGGTATCTGCCAGTGTCGGCTTCTCGCAAAGCGCAGGGGTGATTTATGGCGTTGGTTTGGCGCAAAATAACTTTCTCGGTACCGGTAACCGCGTCAACATAGGCGCGCAACGTAGTGATACGTTTACCAGTGTTAACTTTGCATTTACTGATCCCTACTGGACAATGGACGGTATTTCGCGCGGTTATAACCTCTTTTATCGGGAAACTGATTACGGCGACTCTGATATTTCGACGTTCTCCACCGATGCTTACGGTGCCGGTATTAACTTCGGTTACCCCATCAGCGAGCTTTCCCGTCTGAACTTTGGCGCCAGTCTCGAGGAACTTACGGTTAAAACCTACTCCGATACAGCTTCGGAGATCCTTCGTTACGTTGAAGATCAAGGCGATAATGCACAAAGCCTGAAGCTGACTGCGAGCTGGACACGTAATAACTTGAACCGTGGCATTATGCCAACAGCGGGTAACTACCAGCGTATATCGCTAGAAACAAGCGCTCCTGGTAGTGATGCGGAATACTACAAGCTGCGTGCTCGTGCCCAGCAGCTATTCCCGATCAACGATGACCAGACCTGGGCGTTGAAGTTTACCGGCAATCTCGGCTATGCCGACACGCTGGGTAGCAATGATCCTTATCCGTTCTATGAGAACTTTTATGCCGGCGGCTTAGGTTCAGTGCGTGGTTTTACTTCGAACACCCTAGGGCAACGTACCACTGCGACTCGAGATGGTGGTCGTGACCGCACATTGGGCGGCAACATCCTGGTAGAAGGGTCAGCAGAAGTGCTTTTCCCAATGCCCTTTGTGGAAGATCAGCGTGCGATTCAGCCGTCGCTCTTCCTCGACGCGGGTAATACCTTCCTAAGTTCTTGCTATGATGTGCTGGAAGCAGATGTCGGGCGCCAGCAATGCAGCTCTGGAGTCGACTTGGGTGAGTTGCGTTACAGCGTTGGTATCGGCCTTTCGTGGCTAACGCCGGTAGGCCCGTTGACCTTCAGCTTGGCAGAGCCGTTAAGCGATAAAAGCGGTGACGATACTCAGTTCTTCCAGTTCTCGCTGGGCCAAACGTTCTAACATGGTGGGATACGTTGTACCTACCGAATAAAAAGGAGTTAACACGATGCGTAAACTGACAGCAGCTGTGTGCCTATTCGGCGCCATGACGCTTCCCGCTTATGCCGTTGCCGCTGAAGTGGCAGTGCTTGATTGGCGTGCAGCGTTAATGAATACACAGTCGGCTCAGTCATCGTTGAGCCAACTGGAAGGCCAAATTGGTAACCAGCAGCGCGAGGCTCAAGCGTTGGGAGAAGAGCTTCAGCGCCTGCAAGAGCGTTTGCAGCGTGAGGGTGAGACGATGTCTCAGTCTCAGCGCGATCCACTCATTGCTGAGCTTCAGCAAAAGGGTAGCCGCTTTGAGCAGCTGCGCCGTGAAGTGCTTCAAGCGCAGCAAGCATCTGAGCAGCGGTTCCTCGAAGGCGCTGAGCCCAAGCTGGAACAAGCGGTAGAGCAGGTGCTCGAGCGCCACAACATTGATGTTCTGGTAGAGCCTCAAGGGGTGTTGCACTCATCAACTGACCTGCCTAATGTGACTAATGAAGTCACACAGATTTTCGATTCGCTAAACTAATTTTAGAACTGTTGGTGCGGCTAGTCCGCACCCATGTTTCTCTGGACTCCCATGACGCACGCTCCTCATCACCTTACTCTTGCGGATATTGCACGTCACTTGGACGTCGATTTTGAAGGCGACGCCGAACAGCCGATTCGGGGTCTTGCAACGCTTAAAGAGGCAGCGTCTGATCAAGTCGCATTTCTCGCTAATCGTGCGTATTTAAAAGATCTCGCAACCACAAAAGCAGCGGCGGTGCTGCTTCATCCTGAGCACGGCAAGAACTGTCCTGTCCCGCGCTTAGAGATGGCTAATCCTTACTTAGGTTACGCAAAGCTTTCCCAGCTATTTGATCCGCTACCAGCTCGGGATGTTGCAGGTATTCATCCCACCGCGGTTGTGGCGGATAGCGCTATGCTGGGAAAAGGTGTTTGTATTCAAGCGCATGCAGTAATTGAAGCAGGCGTTGTGTTAGGTAAGCGGGTGGTTGTTGGTGCTGGCAGTGTGATTGGTGCCGATAGTGTGATTGGCGATGATACGCGGTTACACGCCAATGTTACTGTTTGCCACGGAGTCGTTGTGGGCAAACGAGTGATTTTGCAGAGCGGCTGTGTAATCGGTGGTGATGGTTTCGGCTTTGCCCATGATGGAGCCGGATGGCACAAAATCGCTCAGTTAGGCGGGGTTGTGCTAGGCGATGATGTTGAGGTCGGCAGTTGTTCAAGCATTGACCGTGGCGCGTTAGGAGACACCGTTATTGGCAACGATGTAAAAATCGACAGCCAGGTGCAGATTGCCCATAACGTGATCATCGGCGATCACAGCGCTTTAGCGGGATGTGTTGGCATTGCTGGCTCCACGACCGTGGGTAAGCACTGCATGCTCGGCGGGGGCGTTGGACTGTCCGGTCACCTTGCTATTTGTGACGGTGTGCAGGTGACGGGTATGAGTCTAGTGACCAATTCGATTCATGAACCAGGTGTCTACTCATCGGGAACTGGCGCCATGAATAATACCCAATGGCGCAAGAATGCGGTGCGATTTAAACAGCTAGATGAAATAGCCAAGCGTTTATCTCGATTAGAGAAGAGCCATCGCAGCAAGTAGAATTTTGCCAGCAATATAGATACAGCTAGTTTGAGGCTGCATAGCAGCAGGGTATAATTCACTGCTTTTTAGCCAGCAAATTTGCTGGCGCGTGCCTGATTTAATTCAGGCCTTTTGTCATTTTAGAGGTCGTTACGATGGTTATGGATATTAACGAAATTCGCGAATACTTGCCTCATCGCTACCCGTTTTTGCTGGTGGATCGAGTAACGCAATTAACCGTAGGTGAATCCATCGTTGCGTACAAAAATGTCAGTATTAATGAGCCGTTTTTTAATGGCCATTTCCCGCATCATCCCATTATGCCCGGCGTTTTAGTCTTAGAAGCGCTGGCTCAGGTGTGCGGTATTTTAGGTTTTAAAACAGTCAATAAACTGCCCGCTGACGGCTATGTGTACTATTTAGTAGGAAGCGATAATGTGCGCTTCAAACGCCCTGTCATGCCGGGTGACCAGCTAGTCTTGGAAGCCAATGTCATCCGTGGGAAACGTGGTATTTGGAAGTTCGCCTGCCGCGCCTCGGTTGATGGTGAATTAGCCTGCGAGGCGGAAATTATTTGTGCTGAGAGGAAGGTCGCTTGATACATCCTACTGCACTGGTTGATCCCAAAGCGCAGCTTGCTGACGACGTTGAGGTTGGCCCGTTTAGTGTTATTGGGCCAGATGTCACGATTGGCGCTGGCTCTGTAATAGGCCCCCACGTGGTGATTAAAGGGCCTACCGTTCTAGGTGAACGTACGCGAATTTTTCAGTTTGCTTCGGTAGGAGAAGACTGCCAAGACAAAAAATACGCCGGCGAGCCAACGCGATTGGTGATGGGGGATGATAACGTTATTCGTGAAGGCGTTACTCTCCACCGTGGTACCGTGCAGGATCGCGGCGAAACCACGATCGGCTCGCGTAACCTATTCATGGCGTATGTTCATGTCGGTCATGACTGTGTGATTGGCAACGACTGCATTCTAGCTAACCAAGTCACGTTGGCAGGTCATGTTGTTCTCGGTGATCACGCTATTCTGGGAGGCCTTGCGGCTGTTCACCAGTTTTGTCACTTTGGTGAACATGCCATGGCCGGAGGCGGGTCGATTATTACCAAAGACACGCCCGCCTATGTGATGATCAATGGCAATCCTGCTGAAGCGAGAGGCCTTAATCTTGTTGGCTTGAAGCGCCGTGGCTTTAGTCGAGATGCGATCAATGCATTAAGCAGTGCCTACAAACTGGTATACCGCCAGGGCTTAACTGTCGAGCAGGCCGTTAGCGAAATGCGCAGCCGATTTGACCTGCCCGAAGTCACCACGTTCGCCGACTCTATTGAACGGTCAACGCGCGGTATCGTCCGCTAATGATATTGATGTCTAGCCGACATCAACAATGGATTCAAATGCCACTACTTCTCCCGTCACCATGACATTTCAGCGCGTCTATATTGTTGCAGGCGAACTCTCCGGGGATATCCTTGGGGCAGGGTTGATGCACGAGCTGAAGCTGCGCCACCCAAACATCGAGTTTCGTGGCCTGGGTGGTCCTCGTATGGAGGCGCAGGGCCTGACGAGCCGCTTTCCCCTTGAAACATTATCGGTGATGGGACTTGTTGAAGTCATCAAGCACCTGCCAGAGCTGATCCGCGTGCGTCGCACGCTGCGCGAAGAAGCGCTCGCTTGGCAGCCGGATATTATGATTGGCATTGACGCGCCTGACTTCAATATTGGCCTTGAAAAACAGCTGCGTTCGGCCGGGTTAAAGACCGCCCATTATGTCAGCCCTTCGGTATGGGCTTGGCGGCAAGGGCGGGTGAAAAAGATCGCTAAGGCGGTTGATGGTATGTTGACGCTACTGCCGTTTGAGGCTGACTTTTACCATCGGCATCAAGTGCCGGTCGCTTTTGTTGGTCATCCATTGGCGGATGAATTACCGCTTGAAAATGATCGCCAAGCAGCTCGCCAAACACTCGCACTGCCTGCTCAAACTCCTGTTCTGGCAATATTGCCTGGTTCGCGGGGTAATGAAATACGCTTTCTTGGTGATACATTTTTACGCGCTGCTGAACTGCTCTGTCAGCGTAATGGGGCGTTGCGTGTGGTCATTCCCGCAGCGACCGATCAGCGTTATCAAGAAATCACCCAGCTTTTGGCAAACTACCCCACGCTAAGCGAACGTATCATGCTCTTGGAAGGTCAAGCTCGTGAGGCGATGGTGGCCAGCGATGCTGTGTTGCTGGCCTCGGGCACCGCTGCACTAGAAGCCATGCTATGTCATCGGTCAATGCTGGTGGCTTATAAAATGGCGCCGATAACTCATTGGCTGGCAAAGCGCTTGGTGAAGACACAATGGATTTCACTGCCCAATTTGATTGCTCAAGAGGGCGTTGTGCCTGAGCTGATTCAGGACGCCGCTTCACCAACAACGATCGCTGATCGGCTCGACGAAATGCTTAATAATGCCCAGGAACGTAGCGCTTTAGAAGCACGCTTTGCCGATATGCACTGTGCGTTACAGCGCAATGCCAGCCAACGGGCGGCGCAAGCAATTACCTCTCTGGTCGCGGGCCAGCCATTGGATAGCGACGCAATAGCCTGCCATAAGGGGGGGGATCATGGCCGTTAAGCCGACTGATTATCCCCCCTTAGTGATCGACTATCGTGGTGACTTCTTAGCGGGCGTTGACGAAGTTGGCCGTGGGCCTCTGATTGGCAGTGTTGTGGCTTCGGCGGTGATTCTTGACCCTAGTCGCCCTATTGAGGGGCTGACGGACTCAAAAAAGCTCACCGCTAAAAAGCGCGAAGCGTTGGATGTGCTGATTCGCGAACGTGCGCTAGCGTTTGCTGTGGCCGAGGCCAGTGCTGCTGAGGTTGATCAGCTGAATATCTACCATGCCACTCATCTTGCTATGCGGCGTGCCATTGATGCTTTAACACCCGCGGCTGAATATTTATTGGTCGATGGTAATCGGTTGCCTGGGCACCTGCTTCCTGGTCAAGCGGTGGTTAAAGGCGATGCCCGCCATTCTGCGATCGCCGCTGCGTCAATTTTAGCCAAAGTGGCCAGAGATGCTCAGATGACTGAGCTTGATCTGCGCTATCCTGATTATGGCTTTGCCCGCCATAAAGGTTATCCAACGAAAGAGCATTTAGCGGCACTGGCTGCCTACGGGCCGCTTGCCGAACACCGCCGGAGCTTTGCGCCGGTTCAGCGTCAGTTAGCGCTGCTGTAAGCATTTTCTATTTATCTAGCTTTGTTGCTGAGAGTCCCATGACGGTTCCGTTTGTTCATCTACGTTTGCACAGTGAATACTCCCTGGTTGATGGCTTGGTAAAACTCAAGTCACTGGTCAGTACCACCGCTGAGCGCGGGATGCCGGCTCTGGCGTTAACCGATGAAGCTAACTTGTTTGGTTTGGTTAAGTTCTACAAAGCGGCGCAGGGCGCTGGCCTCAAGCCCATCATCGGTAGCGACTTATGGTTATATAACCCCCATGATGAGGCCCACCCATATCGTATTACGCTGCTAGCGATGAACGATGTTGGTTACCGCAATCTCACTGAATTGATTTCTAAAGGGTGGACCGATGGCCAGCGCCAAGGGCGCGCTATTCTGGATAAACAGTGGGTGCTAGCGCAAAGCGAAGGACTGATTGCGCTATCAGGTGGACGTGAAGGCGAGATAGGTCGTCACTTGCTGTCTGATCATGAGCGCGAAGCCCGAGAGCTGTTAGAGGAGTGGCAGCAGGCCTTTCCAGACCGTTTTTACTTGGAGTTAATTCGTACCGGGCGGCCACTTGAAGAAGATTGCGTTCACGCGAGTGTGAAGCTGGCGATTGAGTCGAATATCCCCGTGGTCGCGACCAATGACGTGCGCTTTTTAGAGCGGGAGGACTTTTGGGCGCACGAAACCCGAGTTGCTATCGGTGAAGGTAAGGCCTTGGATGATCCGCGCCGTGAGCGACGCTACACCGAAGAGCAGTATCTAAAAAGCCCTGAGGAGATGGCAGCACTGTTTGCGGATATCCCTGAGGCGCTTGAGAACAGCGTTATGATCGCTGAGCGGTGTAGCGTTGATGTACGGTTGGGCGAAATTTTCCTGCCTGAGTTCGAAATTCCCGAAGGGATGACTCAGGATGAGTTTTTCCGCAAAGTCTCCCATGACGGCCTCACTGAACGGTTAGATTTTCTGTTCCCTGTTGAACAGTACCCGCGCGATAGCGATGCCTACCGAGAAATTGATCAACGTTACCGTGACAGGCTTGAGTTTGAGCTCAACGTTATTATCCAAATGGGCTTTCCTGGTTACTTCCTGATCGTGATGGACTTTATCCAGTGGGCCAAGGATAACAACGTGCCAGTCGGTCCAGGACGTGGTTCCGGTGCGGGCTCATTAGTGGCTTACGCGCAAAAAATTACCGATCTTGATCCTATTGGCTACGATCTGCTGTTCGAACGCTTTCTTAACCCTGAGCGTGTCTCCATGCCCGACTTTGACGTCGACTTTTGCATGGAAAAGCGCGACAAAGTGATTGAGTACGTCGCGAACCGCTATGGCCGCAATGCGGTATCTCAGATTGTCACCTTTGGCACCATGGCTGCAAAAGCGGTGGTGCGCGATGTGGCGCGCGCCCAGGGGCGGCCTTACTCTTTGGGCGATAAGCTCTCTAAGCTGATCCCCTTTGAAGTGGGTATGACACTGGCTAAAGCGATAGAGCAAGAGCCGGCACTGAAAGAGTTTATCGGCAACGACGAAGAAGCCGAAGAGATCTGGGAAATGGCCCTCAAGCTAGAGGGCACCACCCGGGGGACCGGTAAGCACGCGGGGGGCGTTGTTATTGCGCCCACCAAGCTGACCGATTTCTCGCCGCTGTTGTGCGATGAAGATGGCTCCGGTCTTGTGGTGCAGTTCGATAAAAACGACATCGAAGACGCGGGGCTAGTAAAGTTCGACTTTTTGGGCTTGCGGACGCTGACGATTATCGACTGGGCACTGGAAATGGTCGATAAAGTGCGAGGGGTAAACGGTCAAGCGCCACTTAACATTGACGCTATCCCGCTGGACGACAACAAAACCTTTGAGATGCTTAAACGTGCGGAAACCACCGCCGTTTTCCAGTTGGAATCGCGTGGTATGAAGGAGCTGATTAAGCGCCTGCTGCCAGACTCCCTCGACGATATGATCGCCCTGGTGGCGCTATTCCGCCCAGGTCCGCTACAGTCCGGCATGGTTGATGACTTTATCAATCGTAAGCATGGCCGCTCCGAAGTTTCTTACCCACACCCAGATTATCAGCATGACCTGTTAAAACCGGTACTCAGCCCGACATACGGCATTATTTTGTACCAAGAGCAGGTCATGCAGATTGCTCAGGTAATGGCTGGCTATTCACTGGGGCAGGCAGACATGCTGCGCCGCGCCATGGGTAAGAAAAAGCCTGAAGAGATGGCCAAGCAGCGTTCAGGCTTTATGGAAGGCTGTGCCGCCAACGGTATTGATAAAGATCTTGCCGGCAATATCTTTGATCTTGTTGAGAAATTCGCCGGTTATGGTTTTAACAAATCGCACTCTGCCGCCTACGCCTTGGTGTCTTATCAAACCGCTTGGTTGAAAGCGCACTATCCTGGCCCGTTTATGGCCGCCGTTATGTCAACGGAAATGGATAACCTAGACAAAGTGGTGCCGCTAATTGAGGAGTGCCGCCACCTCAAGCTTACCGTCACACCGCCGGATGTTAATGTTGGTGGCTACAAATTCACCGTTGATACGGAAGGGCGCGTCGTTTATGGCCTGGGCGCCATTCGCGGTGTCGGTGAAGGCCCAATTGGTGCGATTGTTGAGGCCCGTCGCACCGATGGCCCATTTAAAGATCTTTTCGATTTTTGTCGCCGCATTGATCCAAAGCGGATGAACAAGCGCACGCTGGAAGCGCTGATTCGCTCTGGGGCACTGGATAATCTTGGCCCTAATCGGGCGGTGCTTGCCGCCGCGATGGAAGACGCCTTGAAAGCTGCTGCTCAAAACCATGCCAACCAGAATCTGGGTATGCTGGATATGTTTGGCGATGCGTTTACTGCGGAAGAGGACGAAACGGATCCTTATGCTGAGTATCGAAGCGCCCGTGAATGGACAGATCGTGAGCGCCTTTCGGGTGAAAAAGATACGCTGGGCCTCTATCTGACCGGCCATCCCATTGATGAATATGAGCGAGAGCTAAAGCGCTTTGTCTCTACTCGAATTAGTGATTTGAAGGCCTCTCGTGAGCCGCAGCGGGTGGCAGGCTTAGTGGTAGCCATGCGCACCATGAAGTCCAAGCGTGGCGATACCATGGCGTTTATCACGCTGGATGATCGCACCGGGCGTATCGAAGCCTCTCTGTTTGGCGAACTATTTGAGCAACTGCGGGGCCAGATCGAATCTGACCAAGTGATTATCGTTGAAGGTGAGGTATCCAACGATGACTTCTCCGGCGGTTTGCGCTTGCGGGGCAAAGACGTTACGCCGATGGTGACCGCACGGATTCGCTATGGCGAAGCAGTAGAGCTTGCATTGGATGCTGAACAGATCAACGGCCGTTTGGTCGATAGCCTACGCGAGAGTTTGACGCCATACCGCGATACCGACGGATTGCCGGTGCGGCTGCAGTATCGCCACTCAGCGGCGGTTGGCTGGCTGGCACTGGCCGAAGAGTGGAAAGTAGCTCCCAGCGACGACTTATTGCTGGCCTTACGTGATGTGCAGGGGCAGGTTGGCGTTCAGCTACGCTACCGCTAACAAATGCTATAAACATGCGCGTACCACCGTCAAATTGAGTGCTAAATGGCGGTGCAGTACGCTAATTGAAAGGGTACTGCCTTGCGTGGCAGGTCAAGGGTGCGATAATGCCCACCATACATGCCCGTTTCGACAAGGCTTCTTTTTTTATAGGCAGCTTACAGGCAGAGCCGATGAATCCTAACTATCTCGATTTTGAACAGCCCATTGCCGAGCTTCAGGCAAAAATTGAGGAGCTGCGTTTGGTCAGCTCCGATAGCCAGGTTAATCTCTCCGATGAGATATCTCGGCTGGAAGAGAAAAGCCGTAAGTTAACCGAATCGATCTTCAAGGATTTAACCCCCTGGCAGGTGTCCCAGATATCTCGCCATCCGCAGCGCCCTTATACGCTGGATTATCTTGAGCATATTTTTACTGACTTTGATGAGCTTCACGGCGACCGTAACTTTGCCGATGATGCCGCCCTTGTCGGGGGCGTTGCTCGTTTGAATGATCAGCCGGTGATGGTCATTGGGCATCAAAAAGGACGCGATGTTAAAGAGAAAGTACGCCGCAACTTTGGCATGCCGCGCCCAGAAGGCTACCGTAAAGCCTGTCGCTTAATGGAAATGGCCGAACGCTTTAAAATGCCCATTCTAACGTTTATCGATACGCCTGGGGCTTACCCAGGGATCGATGCGGAAGAGCGCGGTCAGTCGGAAGCCATTGCGTATAATTTGGCGGTAATGTCACGCCTGAAAACACCGATTATCTCCACCGTAGTGGGGGAAGGTGGTTCTGGCGGCGCGCTGGCGATTGGCGTGTGCGACGAGCTGCATATGCTGCAGCACTCCACCTATTCGGTGATTTCTCCGGAAGGCTGTGCGTCTATTCTTTGGAAGAGCGCTGAAAAAGCATCTGACGCCGCCCAAGCTATGGGGATCACTGCTGAGCGCCTTAAAGAGCTTGGCTTTGTTGATGAGCTAATTAAAGAGCCGTTGGGTGGTGCTCATCGTCATCCGCTGACGACGGCTGAGCGCGTTAAAGAGGCTTTAGCTAATAGTCTGGAGCGTCTGCAAAGCTTTGACAGCGATGCGCTACTAGAGCGCCGCTATAAACGGTTAATGAGCTATGGCGCCCCAGCCGCCTAAGTCGCTGTTACGTTTACTGAATGACGCCCTGGCGGAGACCCCGCCGGGGCGTACTATTTGGATAGCGCTGTCCGGTGGATTGGACTCTTCGTTGCTGCTAACGTTGGCCGCTCAGGTTTGTCGAGATGCGCGTCGCCCTGTGCGGGCGATTCATATCAACCATGGCTTACAGGTCGCAGCCCACGCCTTTGAAGCGCATTGTCAAACGCTGTGCGATACGCTTGGTGTATCACTAGTAACAGCAAACGTGGCTGTGGACGTTGAGGGCGAGGGCATAGAGGGTGCAGCGCGGCGAGCGCGCTACCAAGCGTTTATGGCGCATGTCCCCGCTGGCGATACGCTATGGCTGGCTCAGCATCAAGATGACCAAGCCGAGACGTTACTGCTGGCCGCGTTGCGCGGTAGTGGCGTGCGTGGCTTGGCGGGCATGCCTTTTCGTCGTGAATGGCAGGGGCTCACTCTGCTGCGGCCCTGGTTGAGTGTCAGCAGACAGACGTTGGCTGATGCAGCGCATGGATTATCAATCAGTTGGTGCGAAGATCCGACAAACCGAGACATCGCGTTTGATCGCAATCGCTTACGCCATCAGGTGATGCCCGCATTACAGCTACGTTGGCCTGGCGCTGCACGAGCCCTTGCCAACAGCGCTCAGCATGCCGGTGAGGCAGACCAGCTATTGGCGGCCTATGCCGCGGAAGAGCTGGCTACGCTGATGCAAGAAGAGCACTGCATGGATGTCACCCTGCTTAGCCAGCGCTCTTTACCGCGCCAGCGACTGCTCATTCGTACGCTTTGTCAGCAGCTAGCGCTCCCAACCCCTCCGCAAAAACGCCTTGAAAGCCTGCTAGCGCAATTAGACGCAGCGGATGACGCCCAGGTGAAGGTTGAATGGCCAGGGGCAGACGCACGGATTTGGCAACGCCGCCTTTATCTTATGGCGCCGCTTAAGCCGTTGCCTAAGTGGGAAGTCGAGTGGGACGGCGTGCCAGGGCAGTTAACCCCGTTGGGCAGGTTGGAAGTATCGCTGGCGCCGCCGCGCCGCGTAACATTGCGTTGGCGGCGCGGTGGTGAAGTGATTACGTTAAAGGAGCGTGGGCGGCGTGACGTTAAACGCTTGCTCCAAGAGCAGGGAGTGCCGCCCTGGGAGCGTGAGCGTTTGATTGTGGTGATGCAAAATGAGCTGTGCTTGGGCGTGATTCAACCGCCTGCCAACGTATTGTGGCAGGCGGAAGGCGTTGTGCTTGCCGCTACATCTACGCAACTGAAAACGTAAACCCAGCCGCTGTCATATAGGCCTGTTCCTGCTCCATATCGGTACTTAACAGCGTCGGTTCATCGCTGGGGGGGAGCGTCATCAGCAGTGCTTCACTCTCTGCGCTGATCTCTGGTAGCGGCGGGGGATTTTCAGATCGCGAGTGATTAATAAGCACGGCAAGGCGCAGCAGGCGAGCAAGTTTGGCACAACCTTCCTGGTGTGAGGCAGGCAGTGCCTGCCACTCTTTAGTCGGAAACTTACGTCGATGGGCGCGCACTAAAAACGCCAGTAGACGCTGCTCAGGGCGTGAAAAACCAGCTAGATCGGAGTGTTCTAGCAAATAGGCGCCGTGGCGATGGAATTGACTATGCGAAATAGCCAGGCCAATTTCATGCACATGGCTTGCCCAGACAAGATAGTGGCCTTGCTCTTTTGTTAATCCCCAGGGTTTTTTTACTTTATTGAATAGGCGAAGGGCCGTGTCAGCGACATTTTCTGCCTGTCGAGAATCAACATCATAAATCCGCTTCAATGCATCTAGGCTTTTAGAACGGGTATCTTCCGCGCTATTTCGCCCTGCCATGTCATAAAGCACTCCTTCGCGCAGAGCGCCGTCTGCAAAGCGCATTTGGGAAAGATTAAAGGCTTCAAAAATAGCGTTTAAAATGGCGATACCTGCCGGAAAGACTTTTGCTCGGTCAGGTTTTAGACCCTCTAGCTCAACTTTCTCCAGCTGTTTGCATTTTAGTAGGCGTTCACGCAGCTTTTTCAACCCACTCCGGGTGATAACACCTTCTTGGGGCGAATCGCCGTAAGCATATAGCACGCTCGCGGCAGCCTTTATCGTTCCGCTAGAGCCCACGGGGTCATCCCAGCCAAGGCGTAGGTAGGGACGCTGAATGTTGGCCAGTTCAGACAAGGCAGACAGCTCCGCACGACGCATACGCTTTTCGCTAAGTTCGCCATCAGGGAAAAAGCGGCTGCTGAAGGTGACGCAGCCCATGCGTAAGCTCTCAAGTGCTTTGGGCTCGAAGGCTTCGCCAATGATAAATTCCGTTGATCCGCCGCCGATATCAACAATCAAACGGCGGCCATTTTCGGCTAGCGCGTGGGCAGCGCCTAAATAAATTAGTCGGGCCTCTTCGCGGCCAGCAATAATTTCGATAGCGTGGCCAAGCTGCGCTTCGGCACGCTCGATAAACGCTTGGCTGTTATGGGCATCGCGCAGCGCATTCGTACCGACAATGCGCAGATTGGCATTCTCAATATCGTTGAGAAAGGGTGCAAAACGGCCCAGGCAATCCAGTGCGCGCTGCATGGCTGCCTCGTTTAAATAGCCGTCCTCGTCTAGCCCAGCGGCTAACTGAACCTTTTCACCCATCCTGGCAACGACTTGAAGGCGCTCGTTTTGATAGTTAGCGACCAGCAGGTGGAAGCTGTTAGAACCCAGGTCGATGGCGGCTAAGCGCTGTGGTTCAGTGTTATCCAGTTCAGCCGACGGCGCGGTGAGAGGGAGCGAAATTTCCTTGGGCATGGGCTTTCCTTCCTAGTGGCTATGCCAAGGTTGCGGTGCCTCATTGGTATTGTCAATTGTCAAAGACTTGCGTTTATCGCGGGCCTTGACTACCATCGAACTACTGGCTTGATCCGAGCTAACTTGTTTGCCTATTAAACAGGCGTATTACTCGGGTACTCCGAGCAGTACGTATCCAATGGCATCAGCCAGATGCCCAAGTCGTCAGATAACCCGCTGAAACAGCATTTTCTGTGCCGATCAGATTAACTAGTTTATTAGCACCCTCACGTTAAACAGTCGTTGATGCCGTTACTCCTTTATGGGCATTCGCTTCAAGACTGTCTAGCTTTCAGTATCTGAGCGTGTGCCTAGATGGGGTTCTGAACGCATCACTCGGCGCTTTGCCCAACTTTTGGCCACGCCTCCTGTCTTATTCCCGGCGCTTGTCGCCTAGCTTTCATGAGCAACTTTCTAACACACCGATGAATCTCACTGAACTCAAGCAAAAAACCGTTCCCGAGCTGCTCGATATCGCCCGCGAGATGGGTATCGACAACTTAGCCCGTTCGCGCAAGCAGGACATCATTTTCGCCATCCTCAAAAAGCATGCTAAAAGTGGAGAGGATATTTATGGTGATGGTGTGCTGGAAATCCTTCAGGATGGCTTCGGCTTCCTGCGTAGCGCAGATAGTTCGTACCTCGCTGGACCGGACGATATCTATGTCTCGCCGTCTCAGATCCGGCGTTTCAATCTGCGCAAAGGCGACTCCATTTCCGGCAAAATTCGCCCGCCTAAAGAGGGTGAGCGCTACTTCGCCCTGCTTAAAGTTAGCCAGATCAACTTTGATCGTCCGGAAAATGCCAAGCATAAGATTCTCTTTGAGAACTTAACGCCGCTGTTCCCAGATGATCGGCTGCGCATGGAGATCGGTAACGGTTCTACCGAAGATCTTACCGCGCGTATCATTGATCTGACTGCGCCGATTGGTAAAGGCCAGCGTGGTCTGTTGGTGTCACCGCCCAAAGCCGGTAAGACACTGATGCTTCAGAATATTGCGACATCCATTACGCGCAATAACCCTGAGTGCCATCTAATTGTCTTGCTGATCGATGAGCGTCCTGAAGAAGTGACCGAAATGTCACGCACTGTGCGTGGCGAAGTGGTTGCCTCTACCTTCGATGAACCTCCCGCCCGCCACGTGCAGGTTGCAGAAATGGTTATCGAAAAAGCTAAGCGCTTAGTAGAGCATAAGAAGGACGTGGTGATTCTGCTCGACTCTATCACTCGTCTGGCGCGTGCTTATAACACCGTAGTGCCAAGCTCTGGCAAAGTGCTAACCGGTGGTGTGGACGCCCACGCTCTTGAGAAGCCAAAGCGTTTCTTCGGTGCCGCGCGTAATATCGAAGAGGGCGGTAGCCTGACGATTATTGCCACGGCACTGGTCGATACCGGTTCTAAAATGGACGAAGTCATCTTTGAAGAGTTCAAGGGCACCGGCAACATGGAAGCGCACCTTGATCGCAAGCTGGCTGAGAAACGTGTGTTCCCCGCGATCAACATCCGTCGCAGCGGTACTCGGCGCGAAGACCTACTGGCGTCTGAAGATGAAATGCAGCGCATGTGGATCCTTCGCAAGCTGCTCAACCCGATGGAAGACACGGCGGCTACAGAGTTCCTGATTGATCGTCTGAAAGATACCAAGACGAATCTGGAGTTCTTTGAAGCGATGAAGCGCCGCTAGGCGCTGCATTACGGCCAAGCACTAGCGATAAACGTCTGACAGCCCGGGAAGTGCCTTGAGGAGAGTGCCTTGAAGTACCACGACTTGCGCGATTTTATTGCGGCACTTGAAGCGCAGGGTGAGCTTAAGCGAATTAAAGCAGAAGTTGATCCTTATCTGGAAATTACCGAAATTTGCGACCGGACATTACGTGCCGGTGGCCCCGCACTGCTGTTTGAAAATGTGAAGGGGCACGACATGCCACTGCTGGGCAACCTGTTTGGTACGCCAAAACGGGTTGCGCTGGGCATGGGGCAAGACTCGGTAGAGGCGCTGCGCGAAGTGGGTAAGCTGCTGGCGTTTCTAAAAGAGCCTGATCCGCCCAAAGGTCTAAAAGACGCTTGGGACAAACTGCCGATTTTCAAGCAAGTGCTAAGTATGGGGCCTAAAGTCGTTAAACGAGCGCCGGTACAAGAGCGATCGTTTGAAGGCGATGAGGTTGATTTAGACCGTTTGCCGATTCAGCACTGCTGGCCGGGCGATGCGGCGCCACTCGTGACTTGGCCATTGGTGATTACCAAAGGCCCGCATAAAAAGCGTCAAAACCTCGGTATTTATCGCCAACAGAAAATTGCTAAAAACCGCCTGATTATGCGTTGGCTCTCCCACCGCGGCGGTGCGCTGGATTTTCTTGAGTTTCAAAAAGCGCATCCTGGTGAGCCATTTCCTGTGGCGGTGGCGCTGGGGGCTGATCCGGCAACGATTTTGGGCGCCGTCACGCCGGTACCCGACTCTCTCTCCGAGTATGCGTTCGCTGGGCTGCTTCGCGGTTCACGCACAGAGCTTGTCAAATGCGGACACGCTGATCTGGACGTGCCTGCATCCGCAGAAATTATCCTTGAAGGGTTTATTTACCCCGACGATATGGCAGCGGAAGGGCCATTTGGCGACCACACCGGTTATTACAACGAAGTCGATCACTTCCCCGTTTTTACCGTCACGCGGATGACTATGCGGCGAGACGCGATTTATCACTCCACGTATACCGGCCGCCCACCCGATGAACCAGCTATTCTGGGCGTCGCGCTTAACGAGGTGTTTGTCCCGATCCTGTGTAAGCAGTTCCCGGAAATTGTCGACTTCTACTTGCCGCCAGAAGGGTGCTCCTATCGGATGGCCGTTGTGACCATGAAGAAGCAATATCCAGGTCACGCCAAGCGCGTCATGATGGGGGTTTGGAGCTTTCTGCGTCAGTTTATGTACACCAAGTTTGTCATTGTGCTGGATGATGACGTTGACGCGCGTAACTGGGAAGACGTGATGTGGGCAATTACCACGCGAATGGACCCAGCACGGGATACCGTGATGGTGGAAAATACTCCCATTGATTACCTTGATTTTGCCTCTCCGGTGTCCGGGTTGGGCTCTAAAATGGGGCTTGACGCCACTAATAAATGGCCAGGCGAAACGGATCGAGAGTGGGGGGTACCCATCGTGATGGACGATTCGATAAAGACTCGCGTTGACGAGCGTTGGGACGAGTTGGGCATTGATATCCCGTTACCCACACCTCGCCACGGCTAACCCAGTGGCGCAGGTCGGACGATTCTTCATAAAGAGGCTTTCATGAGCGCAAGCACGCCAACTTGCAAGACGTTAACCTGCCAGGTAACCGCCGTTGAGGATTTAAATCCCGATGTCTTTGGAGTGACCTTGGAAGGGCGGCCAGAAGCCATGCAGCATGCGCCTGGTCAGTATTTAGAGCTGCAACTAGACGATAACACCTGGGTGCCGTTTTCAATTGCCAGCGCTGAACGTGGCGATGGCATCATCGAATTGCATATTCAGCACTGGCCTGAGCGTGACAACTCTGCTCGCTTGAGAGAGTTGTTGCAGGTGGCCAACCAGTTGACCGTACGATTACCCAGTGGTGACTGTGTACTGGACGCTGAAAGCCAGCGCCCGCTACTGCTGGTCGCGGCAGGCACTGGTTTTGCACAGATGAAAGCCATTGTCGAGGCGGCGCTGCGGCAGCAACCTGCTCGGCCTATTTCGCTATGGTGGGCAAACCGCGAACATCGCGATCTCTATGCTGAAGACTTGGCCTGCGAATGGGCACAACAGTATGCCAACGTTACTTTTCAAGCCGTGACAGAGTTTCCGCTTACCGAGCCGCTGGCGGTTGGTGAACGCATAGCGCACCATCAAGGACGCATTGACCTCGTGCTGGAAGATGCCCTTGAGAGCCAGCTTGCAAGGGCTCAGTTGACGCCCAGCGATTGTGATATCTTCCTATCAGGTTCACCGGGGATGGTGTACGCCTGCGTTGATGTGTTCGAGCGAAAAAACATCAGTAGTGAGAGAATGTTCTCGGATGTATTTGCCTACGCTCCTCGCCCTCACTAAAATGATTGGCCGATAACTGACGCACGGTATGTGCTGATAACCGATACCGATAAAAAAGGAGGCTTTCATGGCCCACCATGACGACAACTTCAAAGACGAATCAGGTTTACTTTCTATTGTGCTCGGCGTTGTGGTCCTGGTTAGCATGAGCGCACTGCCGGCAACGATTGGTTGGGTACAAGCGTTTGGCGGCTGAAGGTTGCCATTTTGCTTCTATGCAGGCAGGATTAAACACTTAGATGTCATCGTTTGCGATAAGCAACGTGAATTAGACTTATAAATTAGGATGTAGCCATGCACACAGCACAATGCACTTGCCACACACAAGCAATGCCGGTATCGGCGGCTAGTGCTTGGGCGTGCATTGCTGCATTCTTTTACGCTGCCTATTGGTTTAGCCACGGTGTGCCCCTGGCCGACCAGTAGCGTCGCGCCATCAGGCACACCGACTAGGTTGCCTGCCGCATGCAAAGAAGCCTCGGTTGGTAGCCCAACCGAGGCTTCTTTCGTTTTTAACGGTTTATTTGGTTTAACTATTTGGGTTTAACAGACATTTCATCAAGGAGCTGCATCATGATGTACCGCGCATACTCTCTCGCTAATCTGCTCGCCAATACTGCCAACTATATCGGTTATGGCTATGGCTGGCGATTTAGCGACGCGCGGTCGGTGCAAGCTGCCACCTCCGACCGTGCAAGCCAAGGTGGCAAGTTGTTGTTATCACGATGTCACACGCTTCCGGAGAGTTAAGTTATGAATGCCCATGTCCGCCCTGCTTGCACAACCTTGTCAAACCTAACGTCGTTAACGAACGGCCCCTCAAGCTCATCGCAGCCATTGCCTTTGCCGGCAGAGCTGCGCCGCAGTGTCGCTATCAATAGCCAACTGGGTGAGCAAATTGCCCATCAGCGCCAAGCGGTTCAACGTATTCTGAATGGTCAAGATAAGCGCTTATTAGTCGTTGTTGGCCCCTGTTCCGTCCACGATCCAGAAGCCGCATTAGAGTATGCCGATCGGTTGGCTGCGCTAAGCGAAGAAGTTAGTGAGCAACTATTACCGGTCATGCGGGTTTACGTAGAAAAGCCGCGTACCACCGTCGGTTGGAAGGGATTGGCATACGACCCTGGGCTAGATGGCAGTGGTGATATGGCAAAAGGCATCACCCTCTCCCGTGAGCTTATGCACGCGGTTGCCTCGCGGGGACTGCCGGTGGCCACAGAGCTATTACAGCCAATGTTAGCCCCCTATTTAGATGACCTGCTGAGCTGGGTTGCCATTGGTGCGCGTACCACTGAGTCGCAGTTACACCGCGAGCTGGCAAGCGACCTTGCGGCAGCCGTGGGGTTCAAAAATGCGACCAGCGGCGACGTTCAGGTTGCCATTGATGCTATGCAGGCAGCGGCTCATTCCCACCAGCGTTTCGCCATGGATATTGAAGGTCGCCCGATCATGCAGGAAACGGCTGGTAACCCCAATACGCATGTGGTGTTACGAGGTGGTCATGGCGAGCCTAACTACCAGGCGCATCATGTGCGTGCAGCGGTGAATACCCTACGAGACGCCGGACAGAACCCTCGCTTAATGGTGGACTGCAGTCACGCTAATGCGCGAAAAGATCACCGACGCCAAAGTGAAGTGCTGCTCGACGTGTTGGCACAGCGCAAGGCAGGCGATGCCAATTTGGTGGCGCTAATGCTCGAAAGCCACTTGTTTGAAGGTAAGCAAGCGCTGTCGCCTAACGCGATGCGCTACGGTGTCTCGGTGACCGATGCCTGTGTCAGTTGGGAAACCACAGAACGGTTGCTTAAAACCGCTGCCGAGCGAATGAGTTAACCCAGTAATCTCCCTGCAGCTTGATAATCTCTTGTTTGCCCTGGCCAGCCCCGTATCATAAGAGACAACTTTTTATGATGAGGTTGGCCATGGTTTTCACCCTTGAGCAGCATAATCCCAGTAGTTACCAGCGCAAGGCGCGAATGATCAGTATTGCCATGGCAGGGCAATTAATTGTCTTTGGGTTACTGTTCTCCATGCTGTTAACTTCCGCTTTTGGCAGTACTTTATGGCTCAATGGGTTGGGGGTCTTCCTTGGTTTGTTGGCCACCAGCGCATTGTTTGCGGTGCTCAAAGATCGCCCATGGATGGCTGAAATGCGCTACGTATGGCAGCTCAAAAACCACCTTTCTCAGATTAGTGGCTACCTGCAACCACTGCGCCGCGGCGTGGAGGAAGATAATCGTATAGCGTTGGATATTGTGACGTTTTACCATCAAGGCATGACGCAGCTCGCGGAACTTAACGGTCGTACTACCGATGATGATTCTGAACGTCTAGCGGAAAAAATGCAGATAAAGTTAAAGCGTGAAGAGCTGGGGTTGCCAGCCCAGGTTGACAGTTTTGACCCGCAGGACCTGAAAGCATTTAAGCGCCGCTAGCAGAGCGACGCCGAACGTTAAGTAGACGCCATTGACGGTGCCTACGATGATTAAAGGCATGACATCAGTAGCGGTCACAATAGTGATAGCGGTAACAACAGTGATGACAACAGGGAGCAGAATGCATGATTTACTCATTTAATCGGTTAACCGGTTTGATTGCGCTAACGGCCACGGTGGCATTGGCAGGCTGTGCAAATACTGGGACAACGCCTGCTGATTCTGCGACTGGAGTGTCTAAAACAACCGTACACAGTAGTGCACCGCTGCTGCCTGCTGCACTGTTTCCAGGCAGCGCGGCCCATTTTGACGCTTGGGAGTGCCAGCCCGCCAACCAGAACTTGGTCACCGCGGTGAACGACGAAAACCTGCGTCTTTGGTCACTGCATGGTGCTTGGCGTTTGCCGCAAGCGATTGTAGCAAGCGGTGCGCGTTACCAAGATGGTGAGATCAGCTTCTGGAATCGTGGCGATCAAGCGCAGGTTGAAACACCGCGTGGTCAGTTGCAATGCCAACAGGGGCAGCGCCGAGTCGCAGCCACCCGCGCTGACCACCCTGGCGTGATGTTTCTAGGGCGTGGCAATGAGCCGGGCTGGACGATTGAGCTAGCTCATGATGCACCGGTGATGACTTGGACAACCGGCTATGGCAGCGAGACGCAAACCATGCCCTATATGGTAAGCGTCATGGACAATGAGGCAGGCAGAGTGGTGATTGAAAATGCCAACGCCGAGCAGTTTTTCCGCGTACGCATTGAGTCGGGAGCCTGTTTTGATGACATGAAAGGCCAGCCGTATCCCGCTCGAGTCACGCTGACAATCGGCGGGCAGCAGTACAAAGGCTGCGGTCAGGGCATTGCTCCTTAGTGGGTACGGTCTTTTGAGTCCACTGATGTGTCAGCAATGGTAAAGAGAAGGCTCGGCACGCCATTGTGCTTCAATAAAGTCGCTGGCACACAGTGAGGTATTATCACCCATAGCCCTGGCAGCGAGCCTTGAAAGTATTTCTAGTCCGGGCTCTTGGGAGATGTCCAGTTGCTTGCTTATGTCGCTAGGCTGCCAAGAGCTACCTTGCCATGTTGCCAGGGTAAAAGTGAACGGATGAAAGCCTGGAAAGCCAAGGCGAATATCGGTGGCGATTAATGTTTCCTGACCATCAATCAACAGCGTGTCATAGCGCAAAAAAGGGCCAGTAAACCAGGTCAGCCGTTGGCCAAGTGGGCTTGCTAGAACGCTTTCCTCTAATGCGATGTTGCGCTTTATAGCTTCAAGCGTTGGCGCATCCTGATCGTCAAATACGCTGATCAGACTCTCAAAATAGCGATCTCCGTCAATAACCGTCGCGCGCCACAGGGCAATATTAAATGGCGTCGCTTGAGTTAGTAGCGGCGCTGACTGTAAACCTGCGTCCGCCAGCACTGGGGCTAAGCGTTGTTCAACGCTCCATTTTGCGCCTGCTGCCAGTAGTAGATACATGCTGGATACAGCTAATCCGATCGTACAGGCCCTAGGTACTTTTTTGGCGGCAATAGCGATGGTTAACGCAATTAGCAGCGGTAGAGTGTAAAAAGGGTCGATAATAAACACGATAGGCCACGCTACGGGAGGCATATCCAGTGGCCAGAATAGCTGAGTGCCGTAAGTGGTAAATGAATCAAGTACCGGGTGGGTTGTCAGACAGAGAACGAAAAAACACCACCACCTACTCAGGCTGATATCACGAACAGGTATGAAGCGATGGCACAGCAGCGCCACTATCGTGGCTAAGCCAGTCAGCACAAATAGGGAGTGGCTAAAACCGCGGTGCTCGGTCACATTGGCCACGGCATCGCCGTAATCAAGCATCACATCTAGGTCGGGCAGCGTACCGAGCAGGGCACCCATCAGTATGGCTTTGCGACCCAACCGTTTACCTAATATTGCACCACCTATGGCGGCCCCAAGGGCAGCTTGTGTGACTGAATCCACGTATGTCTCCTTGGGGTAGCCCCGTAATCCAAGTAAGCTGGGTATTATTTTATATAGCTATGAAGAGGGTTTTTAAATGTCACGAAATCATCTAATTAAAAGTCTGGTGGGCAGTTTTCTAGCTGCCTATTCGCTAAGCGCTTTGGCAATGCCTACGGTCGATGTGCACAGCGATCCTAACTGTGGCTGCTGTGGTGCATGGGTGAGCCACCTTGAAGAAGCTGGGTTTGCTGTGAACCATCACCGTGACGGCGATCTCCGGTCAGTCAAAGTAGCCAATAACGTTCCTGCCGAACTAGCATCTTGCCACACAGCCATCGTTGATGGTTACGTGATAGAAGGCCATGTACCCGCTGCAGATATTAAGCGGCTGTTACAAGAGCAGCCAAACGTTATCGGCTTAACAGTGCCAGGTATGCCGCATGGCTCTCCGGGCATGGAAACTGGCCGGGTTGATGATTACGCCGTTCTCAGCTGGACCAGCAACGACAGCATGCCCGCTATCTTTAGCGAATATACCCAGTAATAATGGAGGGAGAGTGACATGCAGTTTTTGCACACTATGGTAAGGGTAAGCGACTTAGATGCATCGCTGAATTTTTACTGCGATCTGTTGGGATTGAAAGAAGTGCGTCGCAAAGAAAATGAGAAGGGCCGTTTTACGCTGGTCTTTCTCGCTGCGCCGGAAGATGAAGCGCGCTCAGAGCGCTTAACGGCACCAGAGCTTGAGTTGACCTATAACTGGGATCCAGAAGAAGTGTCAGGCGGGCGAAACTTCGGGCATTTAGCCTATCGTGTTGACGATATTTATGCGCTATGCAAAAAACTTCAAGATAATGGTGTGACCATTAACCGCCCGCCGCGGGATGGGCATATGGCGTTCGTGAAGTCGCCCGACGGCATTTCTGTCGAGCTACTGCAAAAAGGCGATGCGTTGCCCCCTCAGGAGCCATGGGCGTCAATGGAAAACAGTGGAAGCTGGTGATTTTCAATAAGGAGCATGGGACAGTGACGGTCAAATTTGCAGCAATGCTAGCCGGTGTCGCTAGCGCACTATTAATTAGTGCGTGTAGCAGTACATCAGAGCAAGAGAGTACCGCAGCGCCGGAAAACGTGTCGCTGTCAGGCCCGATAGTCGATCAGCGTTGGAATTTACTGCTAGTAGGTACCGATGAGCGGGTATCGTTACCCAATACGCCCTTCTTTCAAATTGGACGCGACGGCAGCGTGAGTGGTTCGGATGGTTGTAACCAATTTACCGGCAGTGTAAGTCTGGGAGAAAACCAGCGTATCGAGTTTAGCCAGCTCGCCTCGACACGTATGGCTTGCCCCAATATGGAAGATGCCAAGCGGGTAACCGATATGCTCGATACGGCCTATCGCTACCTCATCGACCATGATCGGCTGGTGTTTTTTGGACCAGATAGCCGCGTATTAGGCGGCTGGCGCGAAGCTAACTAAGCTTTCAGTTAGCATCCGATCGCAGTGATCTAGTGCTTAAAAGGCGGGTTGAAGCGGGCAATAAAGCGCGCATCAATCCGCTTTTTCCATTCCCATACCCAGCGTCCTGAGAAACCGATGGCACCTCGGCTGGCAATCGCATGGCCATCGCCAGTGCCAATTAGAGCCAGTACCCGCTTTGGTGGTTTCCAGTTGATCAGCGGTTCACTGTGGCAGGCGGCGCGCAGGTTTTCCGCCAGCACTGGCCCCTGGCGCACGGCGTAAACGCCGGCCTTGGGGAGCGGAGAAGAGGTCCGTGGAAAAGAGGACCGTGGAGAAGAGTGCCGTGGTTGATTGAACTCTGCACAGTCTCCAGCAGCGAATAGTCCTGGCTGGTCTGCTACCTCCAGTGTCTTATTCACCTGGATGAATCCCCGCTTATTCAGCGGCAGAGCGGTGTCTTGCAGCCAAGACTGGCCAACGGCACCGGTAGCCCACAGCACGATATCCGCGTCAATCAGTTCACCTTTAGAACTTTGGACGCCACCCGCTATTAGCGCCTGGCCGCGCACACCGTGTAGCACCGTAACGCCTGCTCGACGTAGAGCGCGTTGGGTTAACCAGCGGGGCAGCCGACCTACGTCGGGTAGCAGTGTTGTTGATGCGCTGACTAGCGTGCCTTGCCAAGTAATGTCTGAACGTTGTTGGCGCAGCTGCGCCAGCACACTCATTAAGGTTTCACAGCCTGCCGCGCCACCGCCTACGCTTACTACCCGCTGTGTAGACCCCTGAGGGGACTGGTCGACTTTCTCTCTCAGCGCTTGCCAGCGGTGGTGCAGTGAACTGAGTGGTCGCATTGCCAACAAATAGGGGCTTTGTGCGCCATGTTTTTCGAGAAACGGCTGTTCAGGCAACCTTACCGTGGAGCCCACGTTAAATGAGGCTACATCGAAATGGATCGTTTCACCGTTCGTTAGCGCTAGCTGGCGCTTAGTGGGGTCGAGAGCCACTGCAGGCGAAGTGATTAAGCGAGCACCTGCCCTGTGAGAGAGCGCCGCTACATCAATTTGTGTTTCGCGTAGCGTGCATTCTCCTGCCAGCCACGCTGGCACGCTGCCAGAATAGGCTGACAGCGCACTGTCGCTAACCACGGTGATAGCAATTGACGGATCTGGGTGCTGAGCAAAGGCTTCCAGCACGAAGGCATGGGCATGGCCTGCGCCAATCAGCACGAGATTTTTCATGGGGACATCATTATTCCGCACCACGCCGCCAGCGGAAATAACGCTCCAATAGGGTGAGAATACGCTCGGGCTTGTGGGCATTCTTCCACACGCCAGCGGTGGCCTTGGCAGCTTCGCCAAGCGTGGGGTAGGGATGAATGGTGCCCAATAGCTTGTTAAGCCCCAGGCCATACTTCATGGCGATGGTGAACTCTCCTAACCATTCTCCGGCGTTTTCAGCCACGATGGTCGCGCCAAGGATTTTGTCTTTACCGGGCACAGTAAGCACTTTGATAAACCCGTCGGTAGCGCCTTCGGCAATAGCGCGGTCGCTTTCACTCATGGCATAGCGGGTAACTTCAAACGCCACGCCCTTAGCGATGGCCTCTTTTTCGTTGAGCCCGACTCGCGCTACTTCGGGCTGAATATAGGTGACCGCAGGCATAAAGCGATAGTCTACAGCGAAGCTTTTTAACTCACCAAACAATGCATTGACGGCTGCGTGCCACGCCTGATGGGCAGCGGCATGCGTGAGTTGATAGGGGCCTGCTAGGTCGCCGCAGGCCCAAATATTGGGCAGCCGAGTTTGCAGACGCTCGTTGAGTTCCAGCGTGCCAGTGTTGGTGGTGGTGATTCCCAGCGCTTCCAGCCCCAACCCTTCAACATTGGCTTGGCGGCCAACGCTGACGAGCAAATAATCAAATTCGATAGTGATGCGTTGGCCATTGTGCTCAACCGCCAGTTGATGTGCTGAGCCATCTTGGCGGACTTCCAAGGCGTTGGCGCTGGTCATTACATTAACGCCTTCCTGGATGAGCGTGCGCTCCACGTGTTCGCCTACGTCTTGGTCTTCTCGGCCTAGCAGCTGCGGAATACCTTCCACCAAGGTGACCTGACTGCCTAGGCGGGCAAAGCTTTGGCTGAGCTCGCAGCCAATTGCCCCGCCGCCGAGTATGACTAGGCGTTTAGGCAGTTCCGTGAGTGACCACAGGTTTTCTGAGGTGAGCAGTGGGGCATGCTCGATGCCGGGAAGCGATGGCACGCGGGGACGAGCGCCAGTGGCCAGCACAATATGGCGGGCGGTCAGGGTTTTATCACCGATCTTAACTTCCCAAGGAGATGTCAGGGTGGCATGTTCCTGATACACCTCAACGCCCAGTTTGGTGTAACGCTCGACACTATCGTGGGGTTCAATGTCCCTAATGGCTTGGTGTACGTGCCCCATCACCTTGGCAAAATCAATCTCCGGTTCGCCAGCGTTAACGCCAAAGCGGTGTGCTGTACGCATGTCGTGAGCAGCACGGGCGGCACGAATTAGCGCCTTTGAAGGGACGCAACCGGTATTCAGGCAGTCGCCGCCCATTTTGTGCTTTTCTACCAACGCTACTTTAGCTTTGACAGCGCTACCGATGTAGCTAGTGACCAGACCCGCTGAGCCGCCGCCGATGACCACAATGTCGTAATCAAAGCGGGATGGGCGCTTAAAACCATGATAGGCATTGCGCTTTTGCACCAGTAGCGCAAGACGGCGGGCTATCCAAGGGAATACGGCCAGTAGTGCAAACGAGGCCAAAAGCCCTGGGGAAATAATTCCGCCCAGGCTTTCAAGTTCACCCAACTGGCCGCCTGCATTCACGTAAACCACCGTGCCGGGCAGCATACCCAGCTGACTTACCCAATAAAAGGTGACTGTTTTAAGCCGCGTTAGGCCCATCACCAAATTGATCATAAAGAAAGGGAATATCGGTACTAAGCGAAGGGTGAAAAGATAAAAAGCGCCGTCTTTATCAACGCCACGATTGAGCGTATCGAACTGGCGAGGAAAACGCTTTTCAATCGGCTGTCGAAATAGGAACCGCGAGAGTAAAAAGGCCAGCGTTGCGCCGATGGTGCTGGCAAAGGAGATAATTAACAGCCCCCAGCCGAGGCCAAACAGCGCGCCACCCAGCAGTGTGAGGAGTGTCGCGCCGGGTAGCGATAGGGTCGTCATGACCACATACAGCGCAAAGAAAATGCCCGCAACCTGCCAAGGGGATTGCTGGAAGGCAGCTTGGAAGTCGCTGCGATAGGTTTGCAGAGTTTCCAGGGTGAAAAACGTATGGGCACCGCTCACATAAAAGCCAAGCACGGCCAGTAGCAGCAGGGTGATAATCATCAGGCGCTGACGGTTCATGGCAGGCTCCGTTGGGGCGAGGTAGTGTTAGCAGCAGAACATTCGTTCATTAACAGTGACGCAAAGAGCGGAATCCTTACAGACTGTTTGCGTGCTCCAGCGTTTGTTGCCAGCGCTGCCAGTCTTCTGGGCGGTCAATATCCCACATGGTGTCGGGAAATATGGCCTCTAACGCCAGTGCGGCAAGCCGCTGACGAGTGACCTGGAGCACTTGCTCGGTACCCCAAGGGATGTCCTCAAATAGGCTAGGGTGATCGTCATGAGTGCCGATCAACCCATAGCCGCCGTCTTCAGCGGGTAAAATCACTACTGGCACGTTTTGAAGTGCTGCACTGCACTGCTTAAGCATGGCAACGGTGATGCTAGGGCAATCAGTGCCCATCACCATCGACGGGCCTTGCGTGCTATTCAGTGCGTGCCGTACGCGCACTCCTACATCGCCCTGCCGTTGGCTGGCGAGCGATATGACGTAGTGAGACTGCAGCTCTACAAACAACGGATGCTGATGCTCCAAGGAGGTCCATAGCGTGACGCGTTGCGATCCCAGTGCTTGGCAGGCAGTGGCAACGCAGTGGCGAACCATGGTGGCATGGGCTTGCGCGGCACCTTCTGGTCCCAGGCAAGGAATTAAGCGCGTTTTCGCCTGCCCAGCCAGTGGCGCTTTGGCCAGCAGATGTAAATGGGGGTGCACAGGTGACTTAACGGGCATTGCGATACTCCTTGGCCAGTTGAGTGGCGCTGACGCCGCGCCAGTAGCGGTAACGCAGCCGCCACATCAGGCAAATCGTTTTCCAGGCGCCGAACTGATCCCAGCGCCTGCCTGAGCTTATCACTTTGCTATGTAGGCAGGTGGGGCGAGAAACTGCCTTCAGCCGCTTACTTAACTCGATATCTTCCATTAGCGGTTGTGCAGGAAAGCCGCCGACCGCTTCAAAAGTAGCGCGGCGCAGGAACATGCCTTGGTCGCCAGTGGCGGTGCCGCTCAGCCGTGAGCGTAGATTCATCAGCAAGCCAACGAGCGGCAACCAGCGGCTTTTTCCCTCAAGGTGAATATCAAACCGCCCCCAGCAATTCGTGTTCAGCGCTTGGCAGATCAGCTTGTTTGGCTCTTCGGGAAGCCGAGTGTCAGCATGTAAAAATAGCAGCGCTGCTGAGCGCGCATGTTCTGCGCCCAGGTTCATCTGCTGTGCCCGACCAGGGGCACTCGTCAGTAGCGTATCTGCTAGCGGAGAGGCTAACGCCACGCTGTCATCGGTACTGCCTCCATCGACCACAATGATTTCTGTGCCGGTCTCTCGCAGTGGCTGAAGCGCAGCTAGCGCCTCTGTAATCCCTGCAGACTCATTCAGCACTGGTATCACAATGCTAAGCATAGGCGATTCCACGCCAGGGTTAACCAAGGGCAATGATTGGCCCTCCGGCGGCATTGGCATCCGCTTCATCGTGGGTAACCAGCAGAGTGGGTAAGCCAGCTTCGCGAAGCTGGCCGAACACTAGCGCACGCATTTCCTGACGAAGCGTGGTGTCCAGCTTGGAGAACGGCTCATCCAGCAGCACCGCGCGAGGCTGTGAAAGCAGCAAGCGCATCAGCGCCACCCGAGCTTGCTGGCCGCCGGAAAGGGTTGCCGGGTCGCGATTTTCAAAGCCCGCCAGCCCCACCTGTTCCAGCGCTTTGGCGACCTGTTGGCGTTTGTTGTTGGCATGGTGTGGCAGGCCAAAGCGCAAATTCCCCGCCACGCTTAAATGGGGAAACAACATCGGGTCCTGAAACAGCAGACCAATGCCACGCTGTTCGGCGGGCAGGGCGTCTAGGCGTTTATCGCCCAGATAGAGTGCACCTTGAGCCTGAAAGGCCGGCGACAAGAAGCCTGCCAGATAGGCCAGTAGCGTAGACTTTCCAGAGCCTGACGGGCCCATGACAGTTAATACTTCGCCAGGTGCTATGTCACGATGCATGGTCAGCAGTGTTTCGCCTGCCAGCGTGATCGTCATCTGTTTTATGCGCAATGCTTGACGGTTTGGGGTCATGCAGCTCCTCGCATTTGGCGGCGTTTTGCCCACACAAGGCGGGGGATCATAAGTGCCAGACTAAAGCCAATAAAGGGCAGCAGCGTCTGCAGGAGTGCCAATACCGCCACTAGCCTGCGATTGCCACCAGATGCCATGGCAACGGCTTCGGTAGTGATGGTGGAGATGCGACCACCCCCCAGCAGCAGTGTCGGCAAATACTGGCCGATACTGACGGCTAGGCTGACTGCGCAAGCAGTGAGTAATGGGGCCAATAACAGTGGCAGACGTACTTGCCAAAAAGCACGCCAGGACGGTACTCCTAGTGACAGTGCCACTTGTGCCCAGCGTGGGTCCAGCCGCCGGTAGGCTTCTGACAGCGATAAATAGAGATACGGCACCACAAACAGCAGATGGCCGGCTACCACTAACGCCTGCTGAGGCCGTATGGCAACGCTTTCAGCGGCCACTACTAAGCCGAACAAAAAGGCCACTTGCGGCACAATGAGCGGTAAATAAAGTAGCCATTGAGCACGCCATGCGGGCAGCTGATAACGCGCAGCATGCTCCAATGTGGCCACGACCAGTACCGCGGCGATAAGCGTTGCGGCCAGCCCCACACTCAAGGTATTGATCAACGGTTTCGCCACGCTGGGTAGAATACGCAGCCAATGATCCAGCGTGAACGTACCCGGCAGCGCATCCGGAAAGCGCCAAAAGCCTGCGACTGAAAACAGTACTAAGCCGGCCAGCGCACTGATCGCTAGCAGTGTGATAGCTAGCAGCAACGCACGGCCGCCAAACGCAATCGCCGTTGCCCCTGATGCCCGCGAACCGTTGGCTAACCAACGTTGGCAGAGACGTTTGACCCCTTGTTCACCAAGCCACCAAGTCAGTAGTGCCGCTAGGGTAACGCCGAACTGCAGTACGGCACCGGCAGACGCCATAAAGCGACGGTTTAAATCGGGGTCATTAAACCAAGTGAGCACCGAAACGCTCAACGTGGGTGGCAGGGTGGGGCCAAGAATCAACGCCATATCCACCACCGAAGTGGCGTAGGCAATCACGGCATAAACCGGCAAGCGAATCAGTGGGTAAAGCGCTGGGAAAACGCATTTCATCCAAGCAATGCCGGGCGCGTAGCCCAGCGAGCGCGCAACAGTGACACGTTGTTCAGGACGCAGCTGAGGTAGCGCAGCTAAACTCATCAATAGCAAAAAGGGCACTTCTTTGAGTATCAACCCCGCCATTAGCGCCAGCCCTAACGGGTCGTTGACGATCAGCAGGTCAGGCGGGCGCTCCCACCCAGTAAGCCCAGGGGAGGCCCAGCGCACCAGCAACCCTGAGGGCGCAATCAGAAAGGCTAGGCCAAAGGCCACGGCTGCATGGGGAATGGCCAGTAGCGGTGAGACCATGCGCCGAATGGCACGGTCAAGCAAAGTGCCTTGGCTAGCCGCCAGAAACAGCACCACGATGAACAGGGCCTCCAAGGCGGTGATCAGACCGCTAAAGTAGCTCAGCAGTACGGAACGCTGGAGGCCAGCGTGCGCCCATAAGGTTTGCCAAGCTTCCAGGTGAAACGTGTTTCCCCCAAGCACCGGTAAATAGCCAAAGGCAGGCAGCAACACCATGCTAAGCCCCGCACTTACTGGAATAACCAAAAGCGCAATAAGCAGGATAGAGGCTAGCCGCAGGATCAATTAATTAACGCCATAACGCTGAAGCCACGCATCCTGTAGCGCTGTCATCCAGCTAGGGTGAGGTTCGGCTAGGGTATTGGAAAGTGCATCGGCAGGCAGCGCAGATGGATGACTTTCCCCTTGTTCGAAGAGCGCCTTGTCGTTTTCATCTAACCGACTGACTGCCAATACGGTACGATCGCCCCACATACTAAGCGACTGCTTTTGGGCTTGGGCTTCAGGTGAGAGCAGGAAGTTGGCCAGCGCCATCGCGCCTGCTTTATGGGGAGAGTTAAACGGAATCGCGACAAAGTGAACGTTTCCTAGGGTGCCATCTTCCAGCACATAGCTGCGCACACTCTCTGGGAGTTCATACTCCATCACCGCGACGGCGGCATCTGTCGGGTAGAAGGAGAAGGCTAAACTGAGCTCACCATCGCTCATCAGTGCGCGCAGGTTAGGGCCCGATTCTGGGAAACTGCGGCCGCTGCGCCACAGGTGTGGGTGTAACTCATCCAGATAATCCCACAATGGCGCGGTGATCTCCGCAAACTCCGCTTCAACCACTGGCGCATAAAGGGCGTCATCTTGATTAGATAATTCAATTAACGCCTGTTTTAAAAAGGTGCTACCGGTGAAATCGGGAATACGTGGATAGCTGAATTGGCCAGGATTGTCTTTGGCCCACTCCAGCAAATCCGCAATACTTTGCGGCGGTGTTTCAGTTTGAGCGCTGTCGTAGTAGAAGGTGATTTGTGCTTTTCCCCAAGGAGACTCATAGCCTTCAGTCGGCAGCGTGAAGTCGGTCACCACTTCTGGGTTTTCGTCTGGGTGAGTCAGGGCGAAGTTAGGCAGAGACTCGGCAAAGGGGCCAAATAAGAGGTCTTGTTCGCGCATGGCAGCGAAGTTTTCGCCGTTAATCCAGATCAGGTCGATGCGGCCATCATCCATGTTACCAGCCTGCTTTTCACCCAGTACACGAGCAACGGCGCTACCTGTGTCATCTAACTTTACATGCGCTACATTGACGCCATAGGTGGACTGCATTTGTTCGGACACCCAAGCGATATAGCGGTTGGTGCGACTGTCACCGCTCCAGGCGTTCCAGTAAACGGTTTGACCTTCGGCAGCTTGCAGTACGGCATCCCAATCAGTGGGATCTGGGGCAGCCATGGCGGGCAGCGCCAGTGACAGCATGGCAGTGGCGACCGCGGTGGTTAGAGTGGTGCGTGGCTTCATGGTAGACCTTGTAAAATCAGTTTGTTATAGAGATGCTTTTAGGTATAGAAGCTCGTTATAGACATGCTCAATAATCGGTAGTGATAAATAGTGCTCGACCCGCTCGCGGACATGCTCAATTACCACAGCATCGGTGAGTTCTACTGACCAGTCCTGGCCACGGTGTTCGGTATCTTGACGTTGCCAATGCTGGGCGCGCCACTTGGCACACCATGTTAATGACCACAGCCAAGTGGCACGTCGGCAGGCAACCAGCGTTTCCGCGCTGGGTGATTTACCCATACCCGCCTGCCAGTGCTGATAAAAGGCCACCACCTCTTCCACAGTAAGCACTGCCTGGCTGTTAACGTCCCAGGTGGTCGAGGTGTAAAGCGAGGTATGGGCTAGATCGATCCCCGGTAGACCGTAGCGGCACTTCTCTAAGTCCACCAGCACAGCGTTCCCCTCTTCAGTGATCAAAAAGTTGCCGGGGTGGGTATCAAAGCTAATCAAACAGCGCTCGGCATCCGGCAGTGCGGTGGGCAATGCCTCTAGCTCATCGCGAACACGGGCAATGACAGTGGGCGCCAAGTCGGCTTTTTCCAGCCACTCAGCTTGGCGGCTAACTTCCTCACGCATGGCCTGCCAAGGGTCATTGGGGGCAAGTAGGGGAGCAGGCTGGTTAGGCAGTGGCAGCTGGTGCAGGCAGGCCAGGGTTTCGGCAATGCGCGGTAAATCCTGCGGTAGCTGCGCTAGCCGTCCCTCAATGGCATCGACCAGCAGTCCGCCACGGGGTAAGGCATCGCTCACAGGTAAGATGCCATGCAAACGGGGCACTTGGCCACTCTCGCTGGCGCGCTCGTAGCAGGCGGCTTCATAGGCCAAGTTATCGGCAGGAGCTAAATTCATTTGGCTCTGCTTGGGCAGCCGTGCGACCCAATCACCGCCATCGCGATGTACCCACACATGATCGTGGGCCAGCCCAGTGTCTGCCATTGGCGCAAGCGATTGGTAGGCAATCTTCGCCTGTTGCAGCGTGTTTTCCAGTGCCTGCAAACGCGTCGCTAAAGGTGTTGGCATAGCGTCATCCGTGTTGGTGTATGTTTAGCAATGCCAGTTAGTGGCTATTCTTGTACTAACCTTACATGGTTAGGCATAAAAAGAGATGAAAGAGAAAGGCGGATAGGGTGAGCATACCTCATCCCATGGAGCTGGCTGGTAGGAGGTAAGGTGATTGTAAAGCGTATTGTCTCTAACATTGCCGCCACGCATCTTGAAGACGCAGAGACGTTCTATGCGACTATCTTTGGCCTCGCGCTTGTGATGGATCATGGCTGGATAAGAACCTATAGTTCGGGCGAGAAAATGACCGCTCAGTTAAGTGTGGCATCGGAAGGTGGCTCAGCTACGCCAGTGCCAGATCTATCGATAGAGGTTGATAGCTTAGAGACTGCCTTGGCGAGAGTGAAATCGGCAAAGATTGAGATTGAGTACGGGCCGGTAAGTGAGCCTTGGGGGGGGGGGCGCCGATTTTATGTGCGTGACCCATTTGGAAAGCTTATCAATGTTTTACAACATGAATAACCCCACTGGGTCGCCTATTTATTGCCACGACGCTCATTCCTGTGTTGTCAGGGTTTCATGAAACAGAGCCTCACGAAACAGAGCTTCGATACGCTCCTGGGTACGTGCATACCACGTCTCGTCTTTGGTCACCGCGCCCTGGGCGTTGATGGGGTGGGTGGGAATATGCAAGCGCATGTCCAGGCCGCTGTCGCGGTGGGTGGTGACCTGCATGGCAGCAGAGCGACGCGCTGGGCCATAGGGGATATAGCGAGCCAGTTCCGCCTGACGTTCGCTGGTGGTGGCAAAGCGGATAAAGTCTCGCGCCGCCTCAGCGTTTGGGGCGCCGCGGGGAATGGCCCAGGTTTCGTGTTCCTGAAACTGGCCATCCCAGAGGATCTCTATGGGCAGGTCGCGCTCCACCATGGCAGCGAAGAAGCGCCCATTGTAGCCGGAGGCCATGACCACCTGACCCTCTTCCAATAGGCGCACTGGAGTATCACCGGCTTCCCACCAGTGGATATTGTCGATGCTTTGCAGTCGGGCGAAGGCTAGGTCCAGGCCGCGGCGGGTACTGAGCAGGCGATAAAGCGCTTCCTTGGGAACTCGGTAGGAGAGCAGTGCCCACTCTAAGTTCGCTGCTGGGGTGAGTTGAAGAGCCCGAGGCCCAGGGAAGCGCTGTTGGTCAAAGAGATCTGCGATGCGAGTGGGGCGGCGTCCGGGGAAGGCGTCGCGGCGATAGGCCACGACGGTGGCAAAGATTGAGTGGCTGATAAAGCAGCGACCCAGGGCGCCGGGCAGGAAATCTTGGGCTGCGGGAGTACCATCTGGTGCTGGGGCTACCAGCTCAGGGGGAAGCGGTTCCAGCAAGCCCTCCTCACAGGCTGCCATGGCATCGCTACGGGTCATATCAAGCACATCCCAGGGGACGTTGTTCTCTGCCACGGCTTGACGCAGTGCTGCCAGGCCGCCGTTGTAGCGGGCCACTGCCACAGGGACATCGTGAGCCTCGGTGAAGGGCGTGAAGAGCGCGCGGCGCTGGGCGTGCTCATAGGCACCGCCCCAGCTCAGTACCGTTAGCGAGGCGGAAGTGTCGGGTTCTTGCGCACTGATGGAAGGGGCTAGGGCGAGTAGCCCAGCCAGAAGTCCGAGGGTCCATCGTTTAGCCAGCACCGTGCTCCTCCCGACGTAAGGCGTCGCTATGATGTAAGAAAGCCTGAGCAATACTCGACTCATAGGCCACTCCTAAGAAGCGCCGCTGTTCATCCACCACTGCGATGGCCTCGCCGGTGATTTTCTGAAGCTGATGCATTGCCTCCCAAAGGGAGGATTGAGGATCTAGTACTGGGCGAGGAGCTTTGGGGCAGTCGGCCAGGGTTGGCGACTCGCTGTCTTCGCGAAGGGCTTCCAGGCTCGCCAGGGTCACGCAACCGTGGTAGCACTCCTGATCATCCACTAAGTAAGCTTCGCTACGCCCCGCTAGACTAAGGCGTGAGATAGCTGTGGTCAGTGGGGTTTCGGGGAGTAGAGTCACGGCGTCATGGCTAATCAGCTCGGTCAACCGTTCTTCTTGGAGCACCGCGCGACTGCGGCCCGCGGAAAGATCCAAGCCACGGCGGGCTAATTGAATATCGAATAATGAACGGCCGAACAGCTGGGCGGCCAGAGGGCTGGCTAGCGTGACGCTAGCTAGAGCGGCGGTGGTCAAGGCATAGCTGCCGGTAAGTTCGAAGACAATCAGCAGCGTGGTGAGAGGAGCACCAAGTACCGGTGCGGTTACTGCCACCATGCCGCACACCGCATAAAAGATGAAGGTCTCTTGGCCGCCGCCAAGCTCTGCCACCAGAGTACCGGCTAGAGCACCAAAGAGAGTGCCGATCACCAGTGCTGGGCTGAAAGCGCCGCCGGCGAAGCCGAGCCCTAAGCACAATGCGGTAGCGGCCAGCTTGAGTAGCAACACCAACAGCAGCTCGCCGCCGCCATATGCCCCAGGCAAGGTGGCGAAGCGCAGGGTTTCCTGGCCCATGCCGAGGATATCGGGTACCCAAAGGGCGGTCAGGCCAAGCAGCGCCCCGGCGAGAGCGGGTCGGAGACTGGTGGGCAGCGGTAGTCGCTTGGCCAGTTGCCCCATTGCAAGAATGGCATGTATGTAGGCCCCAGCCACCAAGGCACCTAGGCCACCCAAAGCTAGGAAAAGGGCGAACTCCCAGGGTTGTGGAATGGCCGGCTCGCTAATATAAAACAGCGCCCCTTGAGCCAGTAACTGAGAGGCTAGCACATAGCCGACGATGGCGGCGGCAGCCACTGGAGCGAAAGCACGCAGGGCATAGTGGCGTAGTACCACTTCGTGGGCGAAGACAATGCCTGCCAGTGGTGCATTGAAGGCCGCTGCGATGGCGGCAGCTACCCCGCAAGCGATCGTGATATTGTCCTCTGAGCGTCCCAGGCGTAGTAAGCGGGTGATCAGGGAGCCCAGCGTCGCGCCGAGGTGAACCAGGGGGCCGTACTGGCCGACTGAGGCACCTGCACCTAACGACACTAGGCCGCTTAATGCCGAGAGTGCACCCGCCTTGGCGGGTAGACAGCCTCGGCGTGTCTGGACGGCAGCGATGACGTCGGCAGGAGTATGAGGACGGCTCTCGGGTAGGTTGCGGTGTAGTTGACCAACGAGCAGTCCCCCGAGGGTTGGCACTAGCAGTGTAGCTAGTGTCACTAGGTTGGTGTTAGCAGCCATCATCTGGCCCCGAGGGGAGATCAACAGTAGGTCGTTAAGCCATACCACTGTATTAACGAAGCCAACGGCGGCCAACGCCGCCTCCCAACACTACCAAACCGAGGAAACGCAACACCGCTAAGGGGTGACGGGTCGAAACGCTGTCTGTGCTGAGTGAGTCCATAGTCAAGTTATAGGCGCTACCAGGTCAGCGGGCAAGGAAGCAACACACTCGAACAGTCGATTGACGGCTAAAAAACACCCGCTGTAAGCGGGTGTTGTTGTCTAGCCTAGATGGCTTATAGCGCAGAGATTTTCGTGCGCTGTTCTTCCAGCAACTGCTTGGCAGCTTGGAATTCAGCGAGTTTGCCACGCTCTTTTTCCACCACGGCTTCCGGGGCTTTGGCGATAAAGCCTTCGTTGCCGAGCTTCTTCTCGATGCCGCCGATCAGCTTGTCCTGCTTGTCAATTTCTTTGGCCAAGCGTTTGAGTTCGGCGTCTTTGTCGATTAGATCTGCCATCGGTACCAGCACTTCCATGTCGCCCACTAACTGCGTTGCGCAGAGCGGTGCGTCGTCTGGGTTGGCTAGCCAGGTGGCACTTTCCAACTTGGCCAGCTTAGCGAGGAAGTGGCGGTTGCTTTCCAAACGTTCTGCGTCTTCGGGCTTGCCTTTGGTGAGCAGTACATCCAGCGGTTTGCCGGGAGCAATATTCATCTCGGCGCGGATGTTACGCACCGCGATAATCACGCCTTTCAGCCATTCGATATCGCGCGTGGCCTGCTCGTCGATTTTGCTTTCGTCGGCTTCCGGCCAGGCTTGGAGCATGATAGAAGCGCCATCACCGACGAAGGTGCCTGCTAGTGGCGCAACGCGCTGCCAGATCTCTTCTGAGATGTAAGGCATCATCGGGTGAGCGAGGCGTAGAATGGTTTCCAGGACGCGGACCAGCGTACGGCGGGTACCACGTTTGGCTTCCTCACTGGCATTTTCGTCCCACAAGACCGGCTTGGAAAGCTCCAAGTACCAGTCGCAGTACTCGTTCCAGACAAACTCATACAGCGCTTGGGAAGCGTGGTCGAAGCGGTATTCGTCCATCGCTTTGGTGACCTGAGCCTCAGTTTTCTGCAGTTGGGAAATAATCCAGCGGTCGGCCAGTGAAAGCTCAACGTCACCGCCCTCTGTGCCACAATCTTCACCTTCGGCATTCATTAGCACATAGCGCGAAGCGTTCCACAGCTTGTTGCAGAAGTTGCGATAGCCATCCAGACGGTTCATATCAAACTTGATATCGCGCCCGGTGGTTGCCTGGGAAAGGAACGTAAAGCGCAGGGCGTCGGTACCGTGGGCTTCAATGCCGTCTTTAAACTCGTCCTTAGTCGCTTTGGCAATGGCCTTGGCCTGTTTCGGCTGCATCAGATTGCCGGTACGCTTTTCCAGCAGCGCATCCAGACTGATACCGTCAATTAGGTCAATAGGATCCAGTACATTGCCCTTGGATTTGGACATTTTCTGACCCTGGCCGTCGCGTACCAAACCATGCACATAAACGGTTTTAAATGGTATTTCGCCAGTGAACTTAAGGGTCATCATGATCATCCGGGCGACCCAGAAGAAGATAATGTCAAAACCGGTTACCAGCACGCTGGAAGGGTGGAAGGTTTCCAGCTCTGGGGTTTTTTCCGGCCAGCCGAGCGTGCCAAACGTCCATAGGCCCGAGCTGAACCAAGTGTCGAGGACGTCTTCGTCTTGGGTGAGTGTCACCTCTGCCGCTAAGCCGTGCTTCTCACGGGCTTCCTGTTCGCTGCGGGCAACGTACACATTACCTTCGGCGTCATACCAAGCAGGAATGCGATGGCCCCACCATAGCTGTCGGGATATACACCAGTCCTGGAGGTTGCGCATCCAGGCGAAGTAGATATTTTCGTAGTTTTTTGGCACGAACTGAATGTCGCCATTTTCCACTGCCTCAATGGCGGGCTTAGCCAGTTCTTCTACCGCTACAAACCACTGGTCAGTGAGGAATGGCTCGATAACGACCCCAGAACGGTCGCCAAAAGGCTGCATGAGTTTTTTGTTTTCAACAAGCGGGACAGAATTACCGTCGGCATCGGTGGTCATCACGGCTAAGCCTTCAGCCGTGATGGCATCTACCACTTGGCGGCGGGCCTCAAGGCGATCCAGTCCACGTAATTCGTGGGGAACCAGGTTAACATCGTCCACGTTACCGATATCTGTTCCCTGAGCAGCCTGTGCAGCTAACCGGGCGCTCTCTTCGTAGGAGAGGCCGTCGCTGCGCATGTGGGCTTTACGATCCATTAGATTATAAAGTGGGATGCCATTGCGTTTTGCCACTTCATAATCGTTAAAGTCATGAGCGCCGGTAATTTTGACCGCGCCCGAACCAAAGTCGGGATCGGGATATTCGTCGGAGATAATAGGAATCAGCCGCCTATGCTCCTTTGGACCTACCGGGATTTCGCATAATTTGCCGATTAACGAAGCATAGCGTTCATCGGCGGGGTTAACCGCAACAGCACCGTCGCCTAACATCGTTTCTGGTCGGGTGGTGGCGATCGAGATGTAGTCCCGACGTTCGCTGAAGAGGATGTTACCGTCAGCATCTTTTTCGATGTATTCATATGTTTCACCACCCGCCAATGGGTACTTGAAGTGCCACATATGGCCATCGATTTCTTTGTTTTCTACTTCGAGGTCGGAAATCGCTGTCTCGAATTTCGGGTCCCAGTTAACCAGGCGTTTGCCACGATAGATCAGGTTTTCTTCATGCAAGCGCACGAACACTTCTTGCACGGCTTTATAGAAGCCGTCATCCATAGTGAAGCGCTCGCGGGACCAATCAACGCTGGCGCCCATGCGGCGCAACTGGCGAGTGATGTGACCGCCAGACTCTTCTTTCCACTCCCACACCTTGTCGATAAACGCATCGCGGCCCAGGTCATGGCGGCTCTTGCCTTCTTCCGCGGCAATTTTACGCTCAACCAGCATCTGGGTGGCGATACCAGCGTGGTCGGTGCCTACCTGCCATAGGGTGTTGTTGCCCTGCATCCGCTTCCAGCGTGTCAGGGTATCCATAATGGTGTCCTGGAACGCGTGGCCCATGTGCAGGCTGCCGGTCACGTTAGGCGGCGGAATCATGATCGAAAACGGCTGACCACGGCCTGTTGGGGCGAAGCGGTTGTCGGCTTCCCAGCGTTCGTACCAGCGGGTTTCGATCTGTTCGGGTTGGTAGGTCTTTTCCATGGGGAGTCGGCTCACGGCTTGCAAAAAAATGGTAGCAAGTATACCGCGAACGACCCCTTGGCGTCAGGGGTGTGTGGCACGAACATGCAAACCACGCATGGCGATTAATCCAAGCACTGGGCCAGGCAGCAGCCACCAGATTACCCAGGAGCCTTGACTGGCCCACAGGCTAGTGACTAGGGCGATAGAAGGAATCGTTAGGCCAAAACCAATGGCATTCATCATGGCTAGCGCCGCACCGAGACGCTCAGGTGGGGCAGCGGCTGACGCCAATGCGGAAAACTGCGCGGAATCGGCAATCACGCTAATGCCCCAAATCCCTAATAGAGCTAGCAGTAGCCAGGGTGAGGTGCTGGCTAATAGTGGATAGAGCAAACAAAGTGTGCCGGAGGTCGTCAGCGCCACAAAGGCCACTCGCGCACTGCCCACTCGGCGGCTCCAACGGCCAGCCCATACGCAGCCAGGCAGGCCCAACGCAATCACCGCAAAACTTAGCCATGGCTGAAGGCCCGGCGCGGCGCTTAGGCGCTCCAGCTCTCTAGCAACTAGAAAGGGCACCAGCGCCCACAGAGCGTATAGCTCCCAGCAGTGGCCAAAATAGCCCAGCGCCGCAGCGCGGAAGTGTTTTTGCTTGAAGGCAGCCAATCCCGCCCAGGGGCGTCCGCCGCTGGCTTTGGCGGGCAGGTGCGGCCCCACACCGAGTTTAACAATCATCAGTGCGGCCAGCAGCGCCAGAGCAGAGGCCAGCAACAGCGGCCACTGCCATGGCAAGTGCAACGTTAACCCGCGCAGTAGATGCGGAGAAGCAATGCCCAGGGTTAGCATGCCGACCAACCAGCCCAGCGCCGCGCCTGCGTTGTTGGGTGTCCAGCTCACCACCAATTTCATACCGAGCGGATAAATACCGGCGAGACACAGCCCGACCAAAAAGCGTGCTGCTACCGCTAAACTGACGCTTTCGGCGATACCAATAAACGCGGCATTAATCAGCGCGCCTGCTATCGCTGAGATAGCGAACAAGTGGCTGGCTCGTACGCGGTCGGCAAGGCCGGTGGTAGCAATCAACAACGTACCGGTGATAAAGCCAGCTTGCACCGCAATGGTGAGCAGCCCCAAGTCGCTATCACTCAAACCAACGGCCTGTTGAAGCGCCAGCCCAACGCCGTTAACGCTGAACCACAGTGAGGTGCCAAACAGCTGGGCAATGACAATCACCGCCAACGGGGCACGCGCTAAAAAAGCGTCCGAAGAGAGGGGGATAACAAACCGAGTGGGAAAGCGCATTTGTGACTATTCCGCTGAATGATTGTATTTAAGATTGTTATTTGAGGCGCTGTCGTAGGTGGCTATACGTTAATCATAGATGGGCGGAAGATTACCCCAGCTTATGCGGCACCACTTCATGGCCCAATGCTCTATAGCGCTGCCAGCAGGCGCGTTTGGCGACTAGTACTTGCTGGTGCTGATTGATAATTTCGGCAATTCGGGCGTAGTGTTCCACGCCGTCGGGAATGTCTGGATGCAAGTTCAGTAGTGCGGTTTCTTGCGTTGGCACGGGGAGTTGCTGCCAACCAAGCGTAATCGGCACGCTAGCAGCCATGTCACTGTCTTCCAGCGCGTGGGGTAGGTAGGCATCTTCACGGAACTGCCAAAGGGCCTCGTCGGCCTGTTCGGCCAGGGCTTTATCTTCGCAGTGCAGATGCAACCGATAGCCTTTGCGGTGGATGGTTTCGGCTAGCTTGCAAGCAAACTGGAGGCGCGCTTCTAGGGTAGTGTCAGGAAGAATATAAAAATCGATACGTGCCATCAAAGGCTCCAGCGGTGTTAACACGCTTAAAAGCTTCGCCTCCGCTGTGCGGCGACGAAGCTCTGGGTCATACCAGCCGATTTACTCCGGCTGTTTTATACCAACCGGGTGAGCCAGCCGTGTTTGTCTTCGCTGTGGCCATACTGTATGTCGAGCAATTTTTTGCGCAGGCGCATGGCAATGTCGTTGTTGCCATCGCCCTGTAAGCGAATACGTTCGTTTTCAGTCACCAGTTCGCCAATCGGGGTAATAACCGCTGCAGTACCGCAGGCGAATACTTCAGTAATCTCGCCAGACGCTGCGCCTTCGCGCCATTCGTCAATGCTGATGGCGCGCTCTTCCGGTGTTAAGCCAGCCTCTTTTGCTAGGGTGAGCACAGAGTTGCGGGTAACGCCTTCCAAAATGGTATCGGTTAGTCGAGGAGTTACCAGACGCCCATCCTTATAGACGAAGAACAGGTTCATGCCGCCCAGCTCTTCGAGCCACTTGTTTTCGGCAGCATCCAAAAACGCGACCTGGCCGCAACCGTTGGCCGTGGCTTCTTGTTGCGCTGCCAACGATGCCGCGTAGTTACCGCCACACTTGGCAAAGCCGGTACCGCCGGGGGCTGCGCGTTTGTAGTGGGAAGAGAGCCAAATGGAAACTGGCTTAAGACCACCTTTGAAGTAGGCCGCGGCAGGGGAGGCAATCACGTAGTAATCCACTTCGTGAGCTGCACGTACGCCTAAAAAGGCTTCCGAAGCAATCATAAACGGACGCAGATAGAGGCTGCACTCGTCGGTATCGCTAGAAGGTGTGGGAACCCAGGCATGGTCTTGAGCCAGTAGCGCTTTCAGTGAACCGATGAAATCTTCATCGGAAAGCTCCGGCAACGCTAATCGGCGGGCGCTACGGCGGAAACGCTCGGCGTTTTTCTCGGGACGGAACGTCCAGATGGAGCCATCGGCATGGCGATACGCTTTTACGCCTTCGAAAATTTCCTGACCGTAGTGCAACACCGAGGCCGCAGGATCGAGGGTTAGCGGGCCATAGGGGCGCACTTGGTGGCCGTGCCAATCGGCGTCGATTGTCCAGCGGATGTGGGCCATATGGTCAGTGAAATGTTTGCCAAAACCAGGGTTTTGCAAGATGCTTTCACGAATCTCATCAGCCATCGGTTGGTTGGACGGCAGTATTTCAAAATGTGATTCAAGTTGGGTATCTGAAGCTGTGGGCACGGCGTATTCTCTCCGCTATAGCCTGGCCCCGAAGGGCAAGTGTTAGTGTTTATTTGGTCTAGCGCGCGCCCTGAAAGCAGCACGCACGCTAATGCCCTTAGATGTAACGTTTACGTCAACGAATGGCAACCGTTGATCGCTTGATTGTGATGTTAGTCGTCGCTATTTTCTACTTGTGCATCGGCCTCACGATCAAGCAAGTACTGGGTTAGTAGCCCAACCGGGCGGCCGGTAGCGCCTTTCTGCTTGCCAGAGTGCCAGGCGGTGCCCGCGATATCCAAATGCGCCCAGGGGAAGTGATCGGCAAAGCGCGACAGGAAACATGCTGCGGTAATGGTGCCTGCTGGGCGGCCACCAATATTGGCCAAGTCAGCGAAGTTGGAATCTAGCTGCTCCTGGTACTCATCCCATAGCGGTAAGTGCCAAGCACGATCCCAAGCCGCTTCGCCAGCGTCCAACAGGTCAAGTGCCAGATCGTCGTCGTTGGAAAGCAGCCCCGTTGCGTGATGGCCAAGGCCGATAATGACCGCGCCAGTGAGGGTGGCAATATCAACCACGCTGGCCGGGGTAAAACGCTCTGCGTAGGTTAGCGCATCGCATAGCACCAAGCGGCCTTCGGCATCAGTGTTGAGTACCTCAACCGTCAAGCCTTTCAGGGTTTTGATAATGTCGCCGGGTTTGGTGGCCGCACCATCGGGCATATTTTCAGCAGCGGCAACAATAAACACTACATTTAGCTTGGGCTTGATGGTGAGCACTGCTTTTACGGTGCCGAATACGCTCGCCGCACCGCCCATGTCGAACTTCATTTCATCCATGCCTTCGCCGGGCTTCAACGAAATACCACCGGTATCGAAGGTAATGCCTTTGCCCACTAGCACATGGGGTGCTTCTTCAGGGTTTTCCGCACCCTGATATTTCATCACGATCAGGCGTGTCGGTTCTTGACTACCGCGTCCAACAGACAGCAGCGAGCCAGCACCCAGTGCTTCCAGCGCCTCTTCATCTAAGATTTCAACTTCAAGGGCACCTTGGGAATCACGGCCTAACTGCTCGGCTTGCTCGGCAAGATAGCGAGGGGTGCAGATATTGCCCGGCAAGTTGCCCAAGGTGCGGGTGAAGTTGATACCCTGGCCAATGGCGGTGCCCAGTGCTGCCCCTTGCTTGGCCATGGGGGCTTCGTCGGCATCGCTGACAATCAGGTTCAGGTTGGTCAGGCTGGGAGCTTTTGCAGGTGATGATTTGAACTGGTCAAAGCGGTAAATAGCGCGTTCAGCCGCTTCAAGTGTTTTACGAGCTTTCCAAGCAGTATCGCGATCTTCGAGAGGAACGTCTGTAAACGTAGCGCTAGCTTCGTCAATTGGCAGCTTGATCAGCGTTGCCATAGCGGCGTCTAAGGCTTTGATAAACGCTGTTTCCTGGCATTTGGCACGTTCGCCGAGGCCAACGAGTAATAAGCGTTCGGCGCCCAGACCCGGTGCAAAGGGGACAAGCTGAACGTTACCCAGCGAGGCATCAAAGTCGCCACGGTCAAGCAACTGGCCAATTAACCGCTCGCTCGCATCGTCTAATTTAGCGACGGCGGGCAGTAAGTCGCTACCTTTAAAGACAGGTAAAACGAGGCAAGCCGTTTCGGCTTTGGCTGGGTTCGCGGTCTGAACGGAAAATTCCATGACGTCTCCAACAAGACAAGCATCGAGTGATTCGGGATAATGCCCCGCTACTTAGATTTTGATAATCGATTTTGATAACAGTTTGATTAGTGTACCCAAGCCACGGGCGCATTGCATTGCAACCTGCGCTACTAGCCGGAGAGTGCGTTGATTTTATTTCGGTACTTAACTCGCGAAGTATTACTGACGATGTCAGCGGTGGCGGGAATTTTGCTACTGGTCATCATGGGCAGCCGTTTTATTCGCTATTTCTCTGATGCGGCAGAGGGCGACATTCCGGTCACTATCTTGGGCAGCCTGATGGTTTTTCACCTGCCAGGATTTATGGAGCTGATTCTACCGCTATCTTTTTTCCTGGGAATATTGCTGGCCTATGGTCAGCTTTATATGAACAGTGAAATTACCGTGATGGTGGCTTGTGGTATGAGCCCTATGCGGCTGTTGCGAGTAACGCTGCTGCCTGCTTCGGTCGTAGCGATACTGGTAGGGCTGTGTAGTTTGTGGCTTACACCTGCGGGCGCGCTACAAACTGAGGCCACGCTTGAAGAGCAGCGTAGTCGATTGGATGTGTCAGTACTGGCACCTGGGCGTTTCCAGGATTTCGGTGGAGGACGTACCGCTTACATCAGCGATTTCAGCAGCGATGGCACTGAAATGCAGGAGGTGCTGGTTCATGAGCAGCCCGTGGCTGGAGCGGAAAAGACTCATAGCTACGTGACCCGGGCAGGTTCTGGTTATCAAGAAACCAGTATGGAAACCGGCAGCCGTTTTCTAGTACTGGAGGATGGCGAGCGCTATGGCGTAACGCCAGGTAAACAAGCTGCCGAGCGGTTAACGTTTGAACGCTACACATTGCGCCTGGGTTTGAGCCGGAATCGACAAGAGCTGGATGCCTTAGAGTACGCGACCACGCCTGAACTTTGGAACGACCCCAGTCCTCGTGCCCAAGCGCAATTTCAGTGGCGAGCGGGGTTGCCGCTAATGGTGTTTATTTTGGCATTACTAGCCCAGCCGCTTTCCAGAGTAAACCCCCGTCAGGGGCGGTTTGCCAAATTACTGCCTGCCGTTTTTCTTTACGTCGCTTATTTAAGCCTGCTATTGGCCGCGGTGGATGCGATCGGTAAGGGCGTGCTTGAAGTTGCGCTGGGGGTTTGGCCGGTACACGGGCTGTTTTTGGCGCTTGGCTGCCTGCTGCTATGGCACTCGCAACGTAAAGGAATGCGCTAATGAAGGGGCTAATTCATGCTTGCTGATCGTCTTGATCGTTATATTGCCCGCAATGTGTTGGCGGCCATCATTGTCGTCCAGTTCGTCCTGCTTGGCTTGGACATCACCATCGCCTATATCGGTGATTTAGGCGACACCCAAGGTAACTATACCGCGTTAGATGTGTTGATTTATCTAGGCATGCGTCTGCCTTGGCGATTTTATCAATACGCTCCGGTGGCGGTGTTGATTGGCGCGCTGATTGGCATGGGGAGCATGGCATCCAGTAACGAGTTAACGGTGATGCGTGCCGCTGGCCGATCGCTTGCGCGGATTGTCTGGGGTGTCATGAAACCGGTGCTATTAGTGGTCGTGGTGGTACTGCTGGTCGCCGAATTTGTATCTCCCCGTACGGAGCAATTTGCCGAGGCATGGCGTTTAGAGCAGCGCCAGGGGGAAGGGGCGCTGCTAACTAGCCGAAGTGGTTGGCAGTTTGAAGGAGAAAGTGTGTATCGCTTTGGCGCTATTCGAGCGGATAACGTGGTGCTGGATTTAACGCGCTATCGTTTTGATGAGCGTCGGCTAATTGAGGCTACCCATGCTAATCGCGCGCATTGGGAGGAGGGCGCATGGCAGCTGGAGGGCGTTACCACTACGCATATTTTTGATGACCATACAGAGTCGGAGTATCAGCAATATGCAGGTTGGGATACTGCGTTAACGCCCACCCAACTGGAACGTTTGCTTCGTGATGTCGAAAGTCAGGCGCCTAGTGAACTGTGGGCGTACGCCAACTTTTTGCAAAGCCAAAATCTCCAAGCTGACCAACCGCTGCTCTATTTCTGGCAAAAGGTGCTGATGCCGCTAACGATGGGGTCACTGGTATTAATCGCCGCTTCCTTTGTGTTTGGCCCATTGCGCACGGTGGCCGCAGGTACGCGAGTGTTTTATGGCGTGGTGACCGGCCTTGTATTTAAGTATGTACAAGACCTGCTGGCACCTGCATCAACCATTTTGGGTTTTTCGCCTGTGTGGGCGGTGTTGGTGCCAACTCTTGCCTGTGCGGCGGTAGGTATTTATTTCTTACACCGCAACGGCTAGTTGCGGCGGCGACACGTAAATGAGGATGAGCATAGTGACGAGCAAGCTGACGCCCCCCCGGCGCTTTACCCAATTAGATAGCGTCTGGCCTGCTGGGTTAAGCCGCCGTTTAGGCGCGATGCTGTACGACGGATTTTTGGTGACAGCCATTTGGCTCGCAGTAACAGTCGCTCATTTGGCGTTTTTTCGCTTTATATTGGGGCAGCAGGCTGACGAGATAGGCACAACGCCGTTTGATATCTGGAGCCTTAGGCTGATGTTGCTGTTCTTTGTCACGCTGTTCTTTGTCTATTCGTGGCGGCGTGGTGGCATGACGTTAGGGATGCAAGCATGGCGGCTGCGGGTGCAAACCACCGATGGTTATGCGATTTCACTTAAGCAGAGCCTAATTCGCTGTATGGTAGCTTGGCTTTCTCTGGCCGCTTTTGGCATTGGTTATTGGTGGGTCTTGTTTGATCGGCAGCGTAGAAGTTGGCCAGATATTGCCTCTAATACGCAAACCGTGGTGCTACCGAAAAAATAATTTCACCGTCTGTTTGGCTAAAAATATTGCTATGACAAGACGTTATCATGTGGCTCATTTTTATTAAGACGAATGGCTACCAAAAAGCATCTATTTGTACTTGAAAAGATGTATGCGAATCATTTACATTCATCTCATGATCTTTATGAGGTGTTGCCATGTACGTTTGCGTGTGCAAGGGAGTAACCGACCATCAGATTCGTCAGCACGTTAGCGATGGCGCGCGCAGCTGGCGAGAAGTGCGCGAAGCCACAGGTTGCGGAACCCAGTGCGGAAAGTGTGCTTGTTTTGCTAAGTCGCTGACCCGCGAAGCGGTTCAAGAAGCTCGTTGCGAAGCGGATATGAGTCTCGCTTACGCTGTGTGACGCGAATCACTATTGTTAGATTTATCGTTAGCAACTATATGATTCCTTTGGGTTTTTAGTTATTTCCTATATACTCCCAGCATCGTTGGGAGTAAGCCTGTTTATGGCCTATACTCTCTAGTTAGCGTAATCGCACACTAAGAAAGGTGACGTCATGAAAGGTGATCCCAAGGTTATTCAGCATCTTAATATCGCCCTCGGCAATGAACTGGTAGCCATCAACCAGTATTTCCTGCATGCCAAAATGTACAAAGACTGGGGCTTTAAAGAGCTTGCTAAGTGGGAATATGATGAGTCCATTGAGGAGATGCAGCACGCCGATAAACTTATCGAACGTATTCTGTTCCTTGAAGGCATTCCTAATCTTCAGGATCTAGGCAAACTGCATATCGGTGAAAATGTAAAAGAAATGCTCGAAAGTGATTTGAAAATCGAGCATGACGGTCGCAAGGACTACATCGAAGCAATTACCTACTGTGAAAGCGTTAAGGATTACGTAACCCGCGATCTACTGCGTGACCTGCTTGCCGATGAAGAAAGCCATATTGATCATATCGAAACTCAGCTTGGTCTGATCGATAAAGTAGGTATTCAAAACTACCTCCAAAAGCATATGCAGCTGGCAACTGACGAAGAGTAACGCTTGTTCATTTAATTGAAGTGGTGTTGTTTAATTGAAGCGTCAATCAGCAAAACGGGCAGCCATGTGGCTGCCCGTTTTTTTGGCTGTTTAGGCCATCTATTTTTGAGCTTGGACACTGCTAGCGAGCTAGTTTGCACAAGCCCACCAGATTTGAAAGTGACACCGCTAGTACCGAGAGCAAAATCAGTGCTAATGCGGGAATCAGCACCGCCCAAGGCGCTCGCTCAACATAGGGCATACCTTCGGCAAGGATTAACCCCCACTCTGGTGAAGGTGGACGTGGCCCTAGGCCAAGAAAGCCAAGTGCTGCCAAGGCCAGCGCCACGCCAGGTAAGCGCAGCATGGCATGGCGAAACACTGGGCCAATCACTGCCGGTAAGATGTAGCGGCTCATTAAGCGGCAATGACCCACGCCTAACATTGGCGTAATGCGCACGTGGGGCTGGGCTTTTACTTCCGCCACCAGTGCCGCTGTGTGTGCAGCAAGCGGAGCCCAAGCGACGGCGGTTACCGCAATGATCGCGCCGCTAGCGCTTGGCCCTATTAGCCCCGCGACAATCAACCCCGCAATGGTGGGGGGCGTTGCCTTGGTGATTTCAATAGGACCCGTGGCGAGCTTGGGGGCTAGTCCAATCAGCAGCCCTATTATTAGCGAAAAGAGTACGACGACGGTTGCCATGCCCATGGTGGACAGCGCTCCGTGAGCTACTCGCGCCAAAATATCGCGCCCAGTGCCGTCGGCACCTAATGGTAACGCAAAGCTTGGGGATTCTAAGCGCATAAAGGCGGAGCTAAACGGATCACGTCCCATCCCCGCCATGATTAGCGACGTTTTACATGCCATGGCTAGGGCAATACAGACCCGCTGACGCTGTCCGCCAGAAAGCTCTGCTGGGGTGCGCTTGATTAACTGTTTAGGGTCTGGGAGGTCTAGTGACGCGAGAAGTGCCACTGCGGCGTCAGTCGCGGCTGGGTGAGAAAGGCCGTGATGGCGTATAAAGGGTTCCCGTAGCTGGGAACCGATTGAAACTAAAGGGTTAAGCGCCGAAAGGGAATCCTGAAATACCATTGATACCCGAGCGTTTTTAGGACGCTGTGTCGCTGGTGTCGCAATCGCTTCTTGGCCTTGAATGCGTATGCTTCCCTGAACTTGAGCACTCGGAGGCAGCAAGCCGAGCACAGCGTTAGCCGTGAATGATTTCCCCGAGCCAGATGCACCCAGTAGGCAAACTCGCTCGCCGGGCATAACGTCAAACGAGAGTCCATCGACAACCTGTTGCTGGCCGATTTTAATGCGCAGATCACGCACGGATAACACGGGGTCGCTGCACACTGAAACCATCGCTTGCTGAACCGCTCAATAAGATATTTTGGTTATGATATAACATTGGTTGGCTGAGCATCAATCTATGCGTTAATACTGCGTCCAAAAAGCGTGTTTCAGCGGTTAAAACAACGAGTCAAAACAACGAGTCTAAAAGAGGTCAAAATGAAGCTAAGAGATGCCCATAAAAAAAGCGCTGATTAACTCAGCGCTTTTTTCTTCATGGTAAGTAAAACAATCACTTACTTAGCGGCAGTCGAGAGTGTTTGTCCCTCTTCGCCTGCGCCGAAGGCATCAGCATGCTCATCAACAGCAAAGGTCGCGCGGCTTAAGCGGCGTACGCGCTTCATAAACAGGGCGATACAGACCAGCGTTCCCAACGCCGCGACGATACAGCTGGTTTGCAGCGGCAAACCAAAACCAATCGGTGCGTAGGCTAAATAGGTAAAGGTGGCCATGGTCATAAAGACAGCAGGAATCGAGGTGATCAGGTAAGGCTTACGTGATAGCACGAGATACATGGTGCCGACCCACAGTGCAATCACTGCCGTGGTTTGGTTGGCCCAGGAGAAGTAGCGCCATAGCAGGGTAAAGTCCATGTGAGTCAGCGCGTAAGAAGCAGCAAACAGTGGCAGGGCGATCAAAATACGCTTAATAATCGGCTTCTGCTCAATTTTGAGATAGTCAGCAATAATCATCCGTGCACTGCGGAAGGCGGTATCGCCCGAGGTAATCGGCAGCACAATAACCCCTAGAACAGCCAGTGTTCCGCCAATAGCACCAAGCATGCTAATAGATACTTCGCTGACCACCGCTGCAGGGCCGCCAGCCGCTAACACGGCGGACAGCGATTGTTCGCCTTGGAATAAGCTCATGGCGGCGGCGGCCCAGATCATCGCAATCACGCCTTCGGCAATCATCATGCCGTAAAAGATTTTACGACCATTGGTTTCGTTTTGCGTCGTACGCGAAATGATGGGGGTTTGTGTGGCATGGAAACCTGAAAGAGCACCACAGGAGATCGTTAAGAACAGCAGAGGAAAAATGGGCGCTCCTTCCGGATGCATATTCTGGAAAGAGAGTTCTGGAATCGGTGCGCCGGTAACAACCAAACCGATGCCAATACCTGCGGCGCTGAACAGCAACAAAGCGCCAAAGTAGGGGTAGATACGGCCAATGACTTTATCAATCGGTAGCAGCGTAGCAACCAGATAGTAGGCAAAAATCGCTAAAATAATTAGCGTTAAAGAGAGTGATGTCATATTAGCAAGCAGTGCTGCGGGCGAGGTTACAAAAACCGTGCCCACCAGTAATAACAGCAAAATAGCAAAGCCGTTGACCACATGCTTCATGGTCTTACCGAGAAATTTACCCGCCAACTGAGGCAAATGAGCGCCGTGATTGCGAATCGAGATCATACCGGTGAGGTAGTCGTGTACGGCACCTGCAAAAATGCAGCCAACCACAATCCATATAAAAGCCACTGGACCATAAAGCGCCCCTAAAATGGGGCCGAAAATCGGGCCGACACCGGCAATATTAAGCAGTTGAATAAGTGAGTTGCGCGTGGTGTTCATCGGCACATAGTCAATATTGTCACGCATACTAAACGCCGGTGTTTGACGCTTGCGGTCAGTAACAAACACGCGCTCAACAAACTTGCCGTAGGTGAAGTAGCCCACGACTAGAAGCAGTATCGATACAATGAAGGTGATCATTTAGGGCACTCAGTGTTAGGGGAATTAATAGGGTAAGTGCATACTAGTGAATTACTTGTCAGTACACTTATTTAGCCGGGCTGAATGTACCGACTCATCATAAGAATCGCTTTAAGACTTTAGTGGCCTATGGTGCTAACGAGGTCAACCAACACCATAAGGCTTCATTAACGCAAGACATCATCAACACAAAAAAGGGCAGCGCTATGCTGCCCGGTATGGCGTTAGAGTGATGAGGTTTTAAACGTTACGATTCGACGACGCCACAGGCCATGCGCGCACCGCCACCGCCTAAGTGGGGATCATCTGAATACGTATCGCCGCCTGCATGGATCATCAGGCTGCGCCCTGGCATATCTTCCATACTCAAGCGCGGTGCCAGCACCGGCAGATTGGCTTCGCCATCTTCATTCACCGTGAGAACCGGTAGATCACCTAGATGGCCATCGCCGTAGGGACCTTGGTGGGTACCAGCCTCTTCAGGGTCGTAATGGCCGCCTGCAGACAGCGCTGCGGTCATTTCGCCGCTATCGTTTTCAGCAGGCTCGCAGCTAGCATGTTGGTGGACATGAAAACCGTATACGCCGGGTTCTAGGTCAGTTAACGACGGCGTAAGCAATACGCCGTGCTCAGTATGCTCAATAGCGACAGTCCCAATAGACTGTTCAATTCCTTCGGCGTTGACCTTATGCATTTCAACGTCGAGCGCTTCATTGGCCTGAGCGGTAGTTGCCAGCAATAACCCCGCGGCAATACCTGTTAATGGTAGTGAGTAACGCATTGTGCAATTCTCCTTTCCTTATCCATGGAAGCTCGTATGACGAGTTGCCATTTCAAGGTAGCTGCCGAGAAGCAGCTCTGCCAATGGATTGGTCATTGGGGCTAGTCGTTTTCCTGATGCCGCTAGTAGCGGATGACATTGAACCGTTAAGCCGCGACAATAGCGCGCTGCTTCAAATCACCGCGATTTGTTATCTCAATTGCCGTTACCGGGGAGTGCCATGTTGCCATTGAACATCCTTTATCAGGATGAGCATCTTGTTGCCGTGCATAAGCCGTCTGGGTTGCTGGTGCACCGCTCGGCGCTGGCGCGTGGAGAAACAGAATTTTTGCTTCAACGCCTGCGTGACCAAATTGGCAAACGCGTGTATCCGGTGCACCGGTTAGATAGACCCACCTCCGGCGTGATGGTATTTGGTTTATCATCTGAAGCGGCAGCCGTGTTGAGTGAAGGCTTTAGCGAACGGCAGGTAGACAAACGCTATCTGGCGGTAGTGAGGGGCAAAGCGCCGGAGCAAGAGCGCCTTGATTACCCACTACGGGAAGAAGATGGCACGCGCCCCAAAGCCGAGATGCCTGCTATGCCCGCGATGACCGATATTCGTCGTCTGGATAGCGTTGAATTGCCTGTGCAGGTAGACCGCTATCCAGTGGCGCGCTATTCGCTAGTGGAAGCGCGGCCCATGACCGGGCGGCGACATCAGATCCGTCGCCATCTTTCTCGGCGTGGTTATCCGATTATTGGTGATGCCAAGCACGGCAAAAGTGTCCATAACCGCTTTTTCGCGGATCAGCTGAATGCTCCCCGTTTGCTGTTGGCAGCCAGCTATTTAGCGTTTGATCACCCCTTAACCGATAAGCGCATCCAACTAAGCTGCGCACTCGATGCGACCATGAGAAGCCTGTTTGAGCAATTCGGCTGGGCTGGGCATCTGCCGCTAGATAGCGTGCGCACCCCAACCATCTCAACCCCCGCTGTGCTTCAGCGGTAGTCGTGACGAATCGAACCGTGCTGTCAGATAGCATGTTGTAAAATAGAGAGCCTGTAATGTCTTCGGATTATGACTTTCGCTTTGGCGGCATTCGCCGCTTGTATGGCCAACGTGCTGCCACGGCGTTTCGCCACGCCCATGTTGTGGTCGTGGGTGTGGGTGGCGTGGGCAGTTGGACGGTAGAAGCGCTGGCGCGTTCTGGCATTGGCAAGCTGACGCTGATTGATTTAGATGACGTATGTGTGTCCAACGTCAATCGTCAGCTCCATGCGTTAGACGCCACCATTGGCCAGCCAAAGGTAGACGTGTTGGCCGAGCGTTGCCGCTTGATTGCCCCGGAGATAAACGTCGTAGCCGACAGTGCGTTTGTCACACCTACTAACCTTGCCGAGCGTATCCCCGATGATGCCGATCATGTGGTGGACGCCATTGATAGCGTGATCGCCAAGGCAGCGCTAATCGCTTGGTGCAAACGACGTAAACTACCGATTACCGTGACGGGAGCTGCAGGCGGTCAGACGGATCCAACCCGCATTCAGGTGGCAGACTTAACGCGTACTGAACACGATCCGCTACTTTCCAAGGTGCGCTCGCGGCTGCGCCGTGATTATGGTTTTTCGCGTAATCCCAAGCGGCGCTTTTCCGTTGAGTGTGTCTATTCTGATGAGCAGCTGGTGTACCCTGGCGCTGACGGCGAAGTCTGTTTGCAAAAGCCCGGCAACGGTGATGCTACCCGTTTAGACTGCGCCTCAGGCTTTGGCGCGGCCACCTTTGTCACTGGTACGTTTGGTTTTGTCGCTGCCTCAAAAGTGCTCGAACGGTTGGCTAAAAAAGCCACTAAGCCCATGCCATCAACGACCCATCAAGAGGAAAGTGAATGACTGCGCCTGTTCCCGGTATATATCGCCACTATAAAGGCAGCCTTTACGAAGTGCTGGGCACCGCTCAGCACAGTGAAACTGAAGAGGTGCTAGTTGTTTACCGTGCGCTTTACGGCGACTACGGCCTATGGGTGCGCCCGCTGACAATGTTCACTGAAAGCGTTAACAAAGATGGCCAGCCACAGCCGCGCTTTGCGTTAGAGAAAGTGTTTAATTAATCCGGCGTTCCCTAAGTAACCTCTGATTAACTATTGCGCTTGGTCATACTGCGTTAAAAGTCGCCTCAAAATGCTCATTTGCAACCCGTAAACTCCGCTTTTTCGTTGATTTTTGCCTTGTCTGACCTGCGCTCATAACGTTAATCAGAGGTTACCTAACGGCGACACCACTCAATAGCGTTACGTTTCTCCCTTCGATATTTATGCGCCACCCGGGTCTTTTCTCAACAAAGTCCCGGGTGTTTTTGTTGTGCGCTATTGCTTATATTCCAAAATGAGCTATGTTTATAACAATTGTTTTTGCGGGGTTATGCCATGGGCTGCTGTTTAAAGCGGCAGCGAGAAACGCTAGGAGAGATGTATGCAAACACAATCGTTAGAGAAGGGCGTTGCTATTACTTCACAGCTCACGGTCGAGGAGCTTGAGCAGGTAAAAGTTCAGGGCTTTAAAACGGTGATCTGTAACTGCAAGCCTGGTGAAAGCGCTGAGTTTTCTGGAGAGGATGCTTATCGCCTAAAAGCAGCAGAGCTTGGCCTTCATTGGGTACACATTCCGGTGACCCCCGGCGAGTATAGCCAAGCGGATGTCGCCGCATTTGCTACGGCACTCCAGCAGCTACCTCGGCCTATTTTGGCGTTTTGTCGGTCAGGTAAGCGTGCTACCCATCTTTGGGCTTACGCAAAGCGCCATACCGAAAAATGCGATCTGGCGGAACTATTTTCCGCTGCCAAAGCAGCCGGTTTTGATTTGCAAGAGCACCGTCAAGGGCTTGAAAATCAGACGGCGTAGGCGTGCGGTGTGATTTGCCTTAGTCAGTGCTATTACCAGAGCGAGTACTCCCCATGAACATAGAGCGTTGGGTCCCTGTGGTTGGCTGGCTGCGGCGCTATAACCGGGCTTTGTTATTTAAAGATTCGTTGGCAGCCGTAATCGTCACGCTAATGCTAGTGCCCCAGGCGCTGGCCTATGCCTTGCTGGCTGGGTTGTCGCCAGAGATGGGGCTATATGCCAGTATGCTACCGCTGGTGCTTTACGCCATCTTTGGTACCAGTGCCAGCTTGGCGGTAGGGCCGGTAGCCGTGGCCGCGTTAATGACGGCGTCGGCTTTAAGCAGCTTTGCTACTCCAGGCAGCCCTGAATATATTGGCGCTGCACTGGTGTTGGCAGCGCTTTCAGGCGTGATGTTGATTGCCATGGGCGTGCTGCGGCTGGGCTTTTTGGTCAACTTCTTAAGCCATCCGGTTATTTCTGGGTTTATCACTGCGTCGGGTATTTTGATCGCCATTAGTCAGCTCAAGCATATTCTAGGTGTTGAGGCTGCGGGACATAATGTCATCGAGCTGCTGGGTGCACTGCTTAGCCAGTGGCAACAGGTCAATCTCATCACGCTGATGATTGGTTTAGGGGTGTGGGGCTATCTGCTGGTTTGCCGCAAGCGCTTAAATACCTGGCTGATGACGATAGGTATCTCGGCGAGTGCTTCGGGATTGATAGTCAAAGCCGCGCCGATTTCAGCGGTGATGGTGACTACACTGCTGGCCTGGCACTTTAACTTGGGGCAGTACGGCGTGAATTTAGTGGGCTTTGTGCCTAGCGGCTTGCCTGCCATTACGCTGCCTAGCCTAGATCAGTCGCTATGGCTTGGCCTGTTGCCTGCCGCTTTATTGATCAGTTTGGTGGGCTTTGTAGAATCGGTATCCGTGGCGCAAACCCTGGCGGCTAAGCGCCGCCAGCGTATCGATCCTAATCAAGAGCTTATCGCTCTTGGGATGGCCAATTTGGGCGCTGGCGTCAGCGGTGGTTCGCCGGTTTCAGGTGGGTTTTCACGCTCGGTAGTGAACTTTGAAGCTGGCGCGGCAACACCGCTGGCCGGGGCATTTACCGCCTTAGGTATTGTGCTTTCTACGCTGTTGCTCACGGGGCTGCTGGCATTTCTGCCGACGGCAACATTGGCCGCTACTATTATCGTCGCCGTGGGCACATTGATTGATCTGCCCGCAGTCAAGCGCACTTGGCAATACTCCCGCAGCGACGGCGTGGCAATGGTGGCGACCTTGCTTCTGACCTTGTTGCACAGTGTCGAGGTCGGCATTATCAGCGGTGTGGTGCTGTCACTAGGGCTGCACCTGTATCGCACCAGCCAGCCCCATAGTGCCGTAGTAGGGCGGGTGCCGGGCACCGAACATTTCCGCAACGTGAAGCGCCATGAAGTCGAAACCGATCAGCATGTGGCCATGCTGCGCATTGATGAAAGCCTTTACTTTGCTAACGCTCGCTACTTAGAAGATACCGTGATGGCGCTGGCTGCTCGTTCCCCTTCGTTAAAACATATTGTATTGACCTGCCAGGCGGTGAATGTGATTGATGCGTCCGCGCTTGAAAGCTTAGAAGCGATTAACGGCCGGTTAAAAGATGCTGGCGCAATGCTGCACTTGGCGGAAGTGAAAGGCCCGGTGATGGATCGCTTAACAAACACAGCGCTTTACCGTGAGCTAACAGGGCAGGTGTTTTTTACCACCTTTGAGGCTTGGCAGGCGCTGGCTCTCCCCACACAGAATGAAAAGCCGCAACCCTGCGCTTAATGGTCACCCGTGATTGGAGAAAATGGCGTGAACGCGTTAGCTTAGCCCTAACGTATTGACGACACTCCAGGGAACGGCCATGACCTCGCTATCACCGCAGCAGACGCTGAAGGCAGTATTCGGATTTGATGATTTTCGCGGCGGCCAGCAGGCGGTGGTGACCAGAGTGTTAGACGGGCACTCCACGGCGGCAATTTTTGCTACCGGGGCGGGGAAGTCACTCTGTTATCAGTTGCCTGCACTTCATCTGCCACACCTAACTCTAGTGGTGTCGCCGCTGCTGGCACTGATGCAGGATCAGCTCGCTTTCTTGGCCCGCCATGGTGTTGCAGCGGCCAGTATTGATTCCACCCAAGACCGCGATACGACCCGTGATGTGATGGCGCGCGCCAAAAACGGTGAGCTGAAAATTCTTATGGTGTCGGTGGAGCGGCTTAAGAACGAGCGTTTTCGGCACTTTCTACGCCAGGTGCAAATATCGCTGTTGGTGGTTGATGAAGCGCACTGTCTCTCTGAGTGGGGACATAACTTCCGCCCCGATTACCTTAAACTGCCCGATTACCAGCGTGATTTTGCTATTCCCCAGGTGTTGCTACTGACAGCCACGGCTACGCCAGCGGTTATCGCTGATATGCGTGAGAAGTTCTCAATCGTAGCGGAAAATGTCATTACCACTGGCTTTTATCGCGCTAACTTAGAGCTTCTGGTGGTGCCCGCGATGGAAAATCGTCAGCAACAGCTGATTGATTGGCTTATGCCACAAATGCCGCCCGGCAACGCAGCGCCTACGATTATTTACGTCACCTTGCAGCAAACCGCCGAGCAGCTGGCAAGTGCGCTGGCCGCCCAGGGGATTGCTGCCCAGGCGTACCATGCGGGACTGGATTCAGCCCGCCGCGACGACATTCAGCGTCAGTTTATGAGCGGCGAATCGCCCTGTATTGTCGCTACCATTGCCTTCGGTATGGGGATTGATAAAGGCAATATCCGCAACGTTGTGCACTTTGATCTGCCTAAATCGATTGAGAATTACAGCCAGGAAATTGGTCGGGCAGGGCGCGATGGGCTGCCTTCCACCTGTTTAACCATTGCCGGACGCGATGGTCTGCGGGTGCTGGAGAACTTTGTTTACGGCGACACGCCTGAGTACGCGGGTATTTTGCGTTTATTGGAGGAAATCTCATCAGCCGGTCAAGCGCCAGATCGCCAGTGGGAAGTGCTGCTCAATACGCTTTCCCGAGATACCAATATCCGCCTGCTGCCACTTAAAACGCTGCTGGTGCGGCTAGAAATGCACGGCATTATTGCGCCGCGCTTTGCGTTCTTAGCCGAGTATCGGTTGCGCTACCATATTGAGCCTACTGCCTTGGTGGGGCGTTTTGAAGGAGAGCGGGCGGCCTTTGTACGCTTGTTGATCGACAATATTGCTATTGCTCGCACCTGGGGAACGGTAGATTTTGAGCGGCTGGAGCAGGCTGGGCAGGCACAGCAAATTGATACTTCCCGTGCCCGCGTCATTACCGCGCTTGAATACTTCCAGGATAAAGGTTGGTTGACCCTGGAAGGTAAGCGCATGACCGATGTGTATGAAATTTGTCAGCCGGAATTTTCGGTCGCGGCGATGGCAAGCCAGTTATTTAATGAGTGTCTAGATCGGGAGCGCATTGAAATTGAACGGTTGCACTCCATGCTGGCACTGTTTGAGTCGCAAAGCTGCCTGACTCGGCGGTTAGCTGAGCATTTCGGGGATACCACTTTCGGTGGATCACTTGATACCAAGCAGGGCCGCTGTGGCCACTGTTCGGCATGCTACGGCAGCCCGGTTCGGCTACCGGATACGACGCCATTACCCACGCTGTCTGAGAATGATTTTATCCGCTATGCCACACCGCTGATTGAACGCCATACCGAACAGTTCGGCCAGCCGCCTAATGCCCAGCGGCTGGCACACTTCTTATGTGGTTTAACCATGCCAATTTTTACCCCACTCAAAGCCCGTGGCCTTAACGGCTTCGCGGCCTTTGAACAGCGTGCCTACCCTGAAGTACGACAGTGGGCAGAGCGCTGTTTGGCTAGCGTCGGCAGTTAATGCATTACTCCCAAGCGGGGAACGGATCGGGTAGCTGCTTCCAGGCTTCCAAGCCTTGTAATAGCTCAGCTTCGCTTAGCAGGCAGGCGTCTAGTGCGTCACGCATCTTGGCTTGATCCAAGTCCTGGCCGATAAACACCAGTTCCTGGCGCATATCGCCAAATGGCTCCTGCCACTTTTCCATAATGAACTGGCGAGTTTCAGGATCTTCCGGCCAGTTAGCTTCGGGGATAGCTTTCCAGAACACGCCCGCTAGGCCGTGATGAGCAATACCGCCTGCTTGGCTCCATTGGCCTGCGAAGCGTGGCCGAGTAGCAAGCCAGAAAAAGCCTTTCGAACGTAGCAGCCCTTTACCAAACCACTGTTCATTAAGTAAATCGTGAAATTTCTGCGGGTTGAAAGGGCGGCGAGCATGATAGGCAAAGCTACCGATACCGTACTCTTCGGTTTCTGGCACATGCTCGCCACGCATCTCTTTTAGCCAACCAGGCGCTTGCTGGGCGCGCTCAAAATTGAACTTGCCAGTATCAAGCACCTTCTCTAGCGGCACACCACCTTGAGTGATGGGTACCAGCTCTGCATCAGGGTTGAGTGAGCGTAGAATTGCCGTTAGCGCATCAAGCTCTTTTTTATTGATCAGATCCGTTTTGCTGATCAGTAATACATCACAAAACTCGATCTGGTCGACCAGTAGGTCTGCGACGTTACGCTCGTCGTCTTCACCCAAGCTTTCGCCCGCTTCAGCGAGGCTTTGCGCTTCGCGGTACTGCTCAAGAAAGTTGGCACCATCGACGACAGTGACCAGCGTATCAAGGCGTGCTACGTGGGAGAGGCTCTGGCCGCTTTCATCTTCAAAAGTGAAGGTTTCTGCCACCGGTAGCGGTTCGGAAATCCCCGTGGACTCAATCACCAAGTAATCAAATTTACCTTCTCTGGCCAGTTGGCTAACTTCTTCTAGCAGGTCTTCACGCAGCGTACAGCAAATGCAGCCGTTGCTCATTTCTACTAAGCGCTCTTCAGAACGGTTCAGCGCTACCTCGCCATCTAACGTGGACTCGCCAGGGCCGCCGCGCACTAATGCACCGTCGATATTGACCTCGCTCATATCGTTAACGATCACCGCTACCCGGCGGCCCTCGCGATTGGCAAGAATATGATTAAGTACGGTGGTTTTACCGGCACCTAGAAATCCTGAAAGCACGGTGACGGGCAGGGGAGAAAACACGGTCATTGTCAATGTACCTCTAAGCGGGTTTTGATAAGCGGTATCATGTTATGTGATAATATAACAAAAAATAGACGTGTGAAGAAAGGCTTACCCTTTGAAGTGATATCTCTTGAACCACATTGAACTAAGCTACAATCGTCGATATTGGCAAAGCCAATGTTAAGACTTTCTTCAAATTAATGTGGCTAGGCAGTGAACGCCGCAGCCATTAGAAGGTGTGTTTTACTAATGGCATACACGAACCTGAATCCCAGCAAGGCGCTGATTTGGCGGATTACCCATCGCCAGAATCTACCGTGGATTATGGCGAACGGGCTCCATGCAGGACATAGTCGCGGCAAGCGTGCGGCGGAGTGGGTAGTGATAGGTAATAAAGAGTTAATTGGCCGCCGTGCGCATCGTAATGTACCGCTGGCACCTAGTGGTGTACTAAACGATTATGTGCCTTTTTACTTCACGCCCTTTTCGCCAATGATGTACAACATCCACACTGGCCGTGGTGGTGTGAAGACGGTGGCGAACAGAGACATCGTGATTTTGGTCTCCAGTCTGCATAAAATTGCCGAGTTGGGTTTGCCGTTTGTCTATACTGACCGTCATGCTTATCCGGTCACTGCCCATTACTTTAATGACCTAGGCAGTCTGAGCGCTATTGACTGGCCGCTTCTTCAGCAGCGCAACTTCCAGCGTGACCCGGATGACCCTGAGAAAATTGAGCGTTATCAAGCAGAAGCACTAATTCACCAATATGTGCCCATTCAGGCATTGCTGGGGGCAATATGTTATACCCCGCAGGTACAGCTAGAATTACAGCAGCAGGCTGCTGAATTGGGTGTTGCACTAGATATTCACTGTCGACCCAGCTGGTATTTTTAAGGAGTCAGACATGATCACTTACACAACAGGCAACTTGCTGAATGCTGAGGTTGAGGCCCTGGTCAACACCGTTAATACAGTGGGGGTGATGGGCAAGGGAATCGCACTGATGTTCAAAGAACGCTTCCCTGCCAATATGGTGGCCTATGCGCGAGCCTGCAAAGCCGGAGAAGTTCAAACTGGCCATATGTTTGTGACTGAAACCGATGAGTTGATGGGGCCTCGCTGGATCGTCAATTTTCCTACCAAACAGCACTGGCGAGCGAAATCTCAGATACAGTGGATTATTGACGGCTTGGCTGATCTGCGCAGTTTTATTGAGCGCAATCAAGTTCGCTCAATTGCTATTCCGCCTTTGGGGGCTGGTAATGGTGGTTTAGATTGGACTGAGATTAAGCCTTATATCGAGCAAACGCTGGGAGATTTGCAGGATGTCGAGATTATCGTCTTTGAGCCGACAGCCAAATATCAAAACGTTGCAAAACGTCAGGGTGTTGAACAGTTAACACCTGCGCGTGCCTTGATCGCTGAATTGGTACGCCGTTACTGGGTACTAGGGATGGAATGCAGTTTGTTGGAGATACAAAAACTGGCCTGGTTTCTGGAGCGAGCGATTGATGCAGAAGGCGTTGATAATCCGCTGGATCTTCGGTTCGAAGCTAACAGCTACGGCCCCTATGCCGATCGGCTGCGCCATTTACTTAATGGTTTAGATGGCAGTTATCTCAAAAGCGAGAAGCGTATCAATGACTGCGGCCCGCTGGATACTATTTGGTTCAATGATGCCAAGCGGGAAAAAGTGGCGCTATACCTGAAAACCGAGGCAAAGGATTATCTGCCAGCGCTCGAAAAAACAGCCGCCTTAATTGATGGCTTTGAGTCGCCTTTTGGGATGGAATTATTAGCCACAGTAGATTGGCTGCTGTTCCAATCGCAGGTTAATCCAGATCCAGCTTCGGTGATGGAAGGCGTGAGGAATTGGTCAGGCAGTAAAAGTTCGGCACAGCGTAAACTTAAACTGTTTGATTACTCTAGGCTAGAATTAGCACTTGATCGGCTCAAGAGCTTTTCGACTCAAGCTGCCAGTTAAGTGAATTAAAAGGGCTCGCGTATAGCTGAAAACTAAGGCCGAATAGTTGTTCAGCGCTTATATTGCGTTGGGCAGTAGCCGCGTAAAATATCCGGCGATCGCAAAGCTGTGTGTTTGGTCGCGCGACCAGTAACACGCTTGCGCCACAGTCGAAACGAGGCCGGCTTAAGCTGGTGGCGCATTACCTCTATGACGTCCGGCTCGCCTAGGCCAAACAGAGTGTCGATCGCTTCAAACGGAGTGCGATCTTCCCAAGCCATTTCAATCACGCGGGACTGCTCTTCTGCGGGTAAACGACGGAAGCGTTTCACAGCTGCTTTAGGCATTGGTCACCTTACATGTTGATGAAGCGTGCAAGTAACGGGTTGCTATTAATTGTACCAGTATTGGACGTTGTTGTTTCAGTTGTACTGGTATTTTGAAGAGATGTGCAGTTGTGAGGGCAGTTTACTTTACTGCTAAAAGCGCGCGAAAAAGGCCATTCATCAATACGGGTTCGTCGCGGCGGATATTGAAGCCTGCTTGTTGAAGTAGTGGTGTCGCCTGGCGGGTGATGTCGGTCGCGATCAATGAAGTGAGGGCGTTCAGTGCTCGCCGACTTGGGCCAGCAGTGTGGGTGTCGGGTTGAAATTTATCCATAACACAGAGCTGTCCGTCGTTTTTCAGTACCCGGTGCGCTTCGGCTAGTCCCTGTTCAGGATTGGGCATCACCGCCAAAATAAGATGCATTACAACGACGTCAAAATGCTCATCTGGGTAGTCCAGTGCAGCGGCATCCATTACACGACATACCACGTCACGTTGCGCATGTTCCGCTCGCTCACGGGCTCGCGTCACCATCGCGGGGGTTAGGTCGGTTAAATGGATTTCTAATTCGCGCGGTAAATAAGGCAGGTCTAAGCCGGTGCCTGCACCCACCAGCAGCACTCGCATGCCGGGTTCCCAGTCAACTTGGTTAAGTGCATTTCTGCGGGGTTTACGAAACGCTTTAGTCGCCACCAGATCATAGATTGGTGCGTAAATGCTATAGCGCAAGCGATTCCAGGCGGTGGTATTTACCATAGGGTCTCTACCTCGATATAGGATCTTTGTCTCGACAGAAGATCTTTGCCTCGAAAAGGGCGCTGCGCGTTCAATGAATCGCGTTTAACGTTTGCGAAGGGCTTTCTCCAAACTGTTGCTTATAGTCATGAGCAAATTGCCCTAAATGCCAAAAGCCCCAGTAAGTGGCAATTTCAGTCACTGTTTGGTGAGGCTCTGCGCTGCGCAAAGCACGACGTACTCTATTCAGCCGTGTTAAACGTAAAAACTGCAGCGGACTAATACCCAGGATAGACGTAAAACTGTATTGCAGCGTGCGCCTGCTGACATGAGTTAGCTCGCATAGCGTTTCCATGGTGACGGGACCTTCCAGGTGTTCATCAACATAGCGCTTCACTCGGTCAACCACTGCTTTCCGATGAGGATAGCTGGGAGGCAATTCATGGCTTGTTTGGTTGGCTTTTAATACCTCCATTAGGCCTGTTAGCAAAATATCTTGATGAACGTTTTCAGCGATGGGGCCTTGCTGATTTGAGAGTAAGCGTTCAAGTAGAAAAGACACCGCATGCAGCGTTTCAGGCGCTACCCGACGGCGGGGTGAATCTTGCCACTCATGATCTAGTATCACCCCCTGTCGCCGGGCGGCCGCCTGTAATAACGGCATACGTATCACGAGTCCATAGATATCAAACGCCTCGGGGGTTACCAGCTCAAAATCACGACCACCGGGGTGGCACATTACCTCATACTCTTCCAACGCCTGCCCATTAATTCGTGACCCTAGTGCTTGAATGGGGATACCCAGCCAGAGAGAGTCAGGCCACACTCGGCAGTCTTGTCGCAGCGCTTGCCCGGTATGTTCTTTAAATACCTGCATGGCGGGTAACTCAATTTCATCTAGTCGCCCATAAAAGCGGCCAGGACTTAGTTGGTCGTACTGCTGCTGCCAGCGGGTCAGATTTTGGGCATGTTCGTCGGCATCAAACGCCTCTTGAATGCATTTTTTTGGTGCAATGTCTTGGCTCGTTGGCGTCATGAAAAACTCCTGTGAACATGATTAAAGCGCCATCACGTTGCGTGCTTTTATCTAACTTGTTGTATTTAATTTATTTTTTTATAAGCATGACAGGTTTGCCAAAACTCGATACTCCCCATTAAGTGATAGCGCTACTGTGGAAACAAGCAAATTCTGTTCCTCAACGCGCATTCGGCGCCTTTGTTTTAGAGAATGTAGCTTTAGAGAGCGTAGTTTTAGAAATCAAGGTTTTAGAAATCATAGCTTTAGAAATCATGGCGTTAGAAATAGACGTTTTAGAAATCGTCGCTTTTGAAAAAGCCACTTTTAAATATAAAAAAGGAAGGTCCCATGGCGCAGACCTATCACACAACTGTTGGAAGCCGCCGCTATCGCTTTAATGGCTTGGCGGAATTGATGGCCAAGGCCACGCCGCCACGCTCCGGTGACCGCTTGGCAGGTGTCATTGCAGAATCAGCAGAAGAGCGGGTAGTAGCGCAAATGGTGCTGGCGGAGCTCCCGCTAACCACGTTTTTGAACGATGTGCTGATCCCCTATGAGCAAGACGAAATTACCCGTTTAATCATCGATGAGCATGATGCTGCCGCGTTTGCGCCGCTGAAGCATTTAACCGTGGGTGACTTGCGTAACTGGCTGCTGTCTGACTATGCCACCAGCGATGTGTTAGCCGCGGCTCGCCCTGGCATTACCCCTGAAATGGCCGCCGCTGTTAGCAAGTTGATGCGCAATCAAGATTTGATGCTGGTCGCCAAGAAGTGCCATGTGACGACCGCATTTCGTAATACGATTGGTTTGCCGGGGCGGTTATCCACGCGTTTGCAGCCCAATCATCCTACCGATGATGTGACCGGAATTGCCGCCAGTATTCTTGATGGTTTGCTGTATGGCAGTGGCGATGCGGTCATTGGAATCAATCCTGCCACTGATAATGTCGCCCAAAGCATCAAGCTAATGCGCCTGATGGATGATGTCATTCAGAAATATGAAATCCCCACCCAATCCTGCGTGCTCACGCATGTGACCAATACGCTCGAAGCGATTGAGCAGGGCGCACCGGTAGATCTTGTTTTTCAATCCATTGGCGGTACCGAAGCCACCAATCGCAGCTTTGGCTTTGATTTGAGTACGCTGGCAGAAGCCGAGGCGGCCGCTCAGACGCTGAATCGCGGTACGGTTGGTCGCAACGTGATGTATTTCGAAACCGGGCAAGGCAGCTCGCTTTCCGCTGATGCTCATCATGGTTTGGACCAGCAAACCTGTGAAGCCCGCGCCTATGCGGTGGCACGCAAGTTTAATCCGCTGCTGGTGAATACGGTGGTGGGATTTATCGGCCCTGAGTATTTGTACGATGGCAAAGAGATCACCCGAGCGGGGCTGGAAGACCACTTCTGCGCCAAGTTGCTAGGCGTGCCCATGGGCTGTGATGTTTGCTACACCAATCACGCTGAAGCCGATCAAAATGATATGGACAACCTACTGACGCTGTTAGGCGTGGCGGGCTGTAGCTTTGTGATGGGTATCCCTGGCTCCGACGACATCATGCTCAACTATCAAACCACGTCCTTTCACGATGCCCTTTACGCCCGGCGCGTGCTTGGGTTGAAAGCCGCTCCGGAGTTCGAGCAGTGGCTGGCGAAGATGCAAATCTTCCAAGACGTTTCTTCCTATCGGTTAAATGATCAGCTCCCGGCCGCTTTCGCTAATAGCCTGCGCCACCTACCAAAGGAGGCTGCTCGCGATGTCTGATAATGAAGCGAAAAAAGCCCCACCGATGGTGATCGCTAACCCATGGGAGCGGCTGAGGGCATTTACCGATGCTCGTATTGGGCTTGGGCGAGCGGGCATTAGTCTGCCCACCCATCAGCTATTGGCGTTTCAACTGGCTCATGCCCAAGCCCAGGATGCCGTTCACTGCCCCCTTGAATGTCACGCGCTGGCCGATGAGTTAACGACAGCGCTGAGCCTGGACCAGACACCGATTCATGTACATAGCCACGCAGTGGACCGGGCCATGTATCTGCAGCGTCCGGATTATGGCCGTCGTCTTGACGACGCTTCGCGAAAGAAGCTGCAACAAGCGGCGCAACGTGGCCAGCGCTTCGATTTAGCGGTAGTGATTGTCGATGGACTTTCTGCACTGGCGGTACAGCAGAACAGTGCGCCGTTTCTTACTGCGCTGTATCGCGCCTTTGAGAGCGATCAGCGGGAGTGGCAGCTCGCGCCACTAACCATCGTAGAGCAGGGCCGCGTGGCGATTGGTGATGAGGTTGGCGCGCTGCTTAATGCAGATGCCGTGCTGGTGATGATTGGTGAACGCCCAGGCTTAAGTTCCCCTGATAGCCTCGGGCTGTATATGACCTGGGAGCCCGAAGTGGGCTTAAAGGATGATCGCCGCAACTGTATTTCAAACGTGCGTCCAGCAGGGCTTAAACCGGAAGAAGCCGCGCGGCGCTTGTTGTTGCTATTAACCGAAGCCCGTCAGCGGAAACTGTCTGGCGTGCAACTGAAAGATCGCAGCGAGGACAACGTATTAGACGGTGCAACAGGGGGGACAACTCAAAACTTTCTGGTGGCCGATTAGTGCTTGCGCGCTAAGCGCAACCCATTAACGACATCAATAACGACATATCAATAACAACACTTATAAAAACGCTCCTAACAACACTCCTAACAACAATATGGAACCAACACCCCGACTCAGCACGCCGCTGACAACGATTGCGTTCCACTCTGAAAAGGGCATGACAATGACACAACCTTCTGTCGATCAAGCGTATTTGGCCAAGCGCCAGCTGCGCAAAGGCACCGCGGGCTGGCTATTACTAGCAGGGCTTGGGGTTTCTTATGTTATTTCCGGTGATTTTGCTGGCTGGAACTTCGGTATTGCCGAAGCGGGTTGGGGTGGCTTTGCCATTGCCGCCTGCTTAATGGCGATGATGTATCTTGCACTCGTATTAGCATTGGCGGAAATGTCCGCAGCGATTCCAGCCGCTGGCGGCGGCTATAGCTTTGCCCGCCAAGCGATGGGGCCAGCGGGTGGTTACTTAACGGGGCTTGCGGTATTGATTGAGTACGCGCTTGCGCCGGCTGCAATCGTGATTTTCATTGGCTCGGCAGTTGAATCGCTGCTGGGCATTAATGGGCCGCTGGTTTACCTGCTGTTCTACGCAGTGTTTATCGGTATTCATCTAGCAGGCGTGGGTGAAGCGCTAAAAGTCATGATGGTGATTAGCGGCCTAGCGGTCTTTGCGATTTTGGCAACGGCAGTGGCGCTGGTTGGCAATTTCGATGCAGCGAACCTGTTTGATATTGCGCCCACCGATGCAGCCGGTGCGAGCACCTTTATGCCCTATGGTTGGTACGGTATATGGGCAGCGCTGCCGTTTGGGATGTGGCTGTTTTTAGCGGTTGAGGGCGTGCCACTAGCGGCAGAGGAAGCCAAAGACCCCGCGCGGGATATGCCTAAAGGGATTATTGCTGCAATGCTGTTTTTGCTGTTCACGGCCTTATTAGTCGTGGTGTTACTGGCAGGCGCGGCGGGAGCTGAAATGATTGGTCAAAGTGGGGTGCCGCTGGTCGATGCGCTTAACGTTGCGGGCAACCCAGCGCTTGCCACACTGGTGAATGTGTTGGGTCTTGCAGGGCTGGTGGCGTCATTCTTCTCTATTATCTATGGCTACAGCCGTTTGGTGTTTGCGCTTTCTCGTGCGGGCTATTTACCCAAGCCGCTGTCACTGACCAGCGAGCGTAAAGTGCCTTATCTGGCGCTGATTGTGCCTGGTGTATTTGGCTTTTTGGTCTCGCTTAGCGGCGAGGGTGATCTGATTCTAGGAATGGCCGTTGTCGGCGCGACGCTCTCTTATGCATTGATGGCGCTCAGCCACATTCTACTGCGAGTGAAACAGCCTGACTTACCGCGCCCTTATAAAACACCCGGTGGTGTGGTGACCTCTGGTGTTGCGTTAGTGCTTTCCCTCGTCGCGCTTACCGGTGTCTATGCTTTCGACCCCCGCGCGTTTAATTACACCATCGTTCTATTCATTGCTGGTGCAGCGTACTACTTCCTTTACAGCAAGAATAAACTGGTGGCGAAAACCGCTGAAGAGGAGTTTGCGCTGGTGACTGCTGCCCCGGAAGAGGTAGACATTAGCGAGCCGGTGCCGACGGCTGCCAAGCTGTAATGTTTGATCCTAATCGCCTAGGCTGACTAGGCAGTTTAAGCCTCTGTGCCCAATGGCCCAGAGGCTTTTTATGATGAGTACTAAAACAGCCAGCTGCTTTTTTAAATATACGGATTACCCACCAAGGTCTTCTCGCATGTAGTGCTCCGTTACGCGAAGCTGGGGGAAATCCTCAGGAGCACCGCCATGAAGCACTCTCCCGCGTATCGTTTAGCGGCCACTATTCTGCATGGATTTGATGGCTACCGAGCACGCTTCAAGCAGATTACCTTTGACGCCAGTCGGCGTTTTCGTGATGCGGCGTGGCGTGATGCCCAGCAAGCCTCAGCGGCACGGATTAACCTTTATGGGGAGAGAGTGGGAGATACGCTGGCACGTTTGCAGCGTACCTTTGATCATGAGGTGCTTACGTACTGCGAGACATGGCGGGAGGCGCGTGAGCACTATGCACAGCTGATTAGCCAGCGGTTGGATTACGAGTTGGCCGAGACGTTTTTTAACTCACTATTCTGCTCGATTTTCCACCATCGCCATATTCGCAATGACTGGATGTTTGTGTACAGCTCCCGAGAAGATGCTGCGCACCATTCTGGAATTGAGCTTTGTCGACAGTATTCCGTCAATGGTGATTGGGCTCAGGCGCTTGCCTGGGCGCTTGAAGAGGCACCGTTTGATAACGCCTTTGCTGATCTGGAGCGCGATATTGAACTCGCTGTTGGCCTATTAGAAACCCTGCTTCCCGCCACTATTTTGCAATCAGAAGACGCTAAGTTAGAGCTATTGAAAAGCGTTTTTTACCGCAATAAAGGAGCCTACTTGGTCGGCCGCATTTTGGGGGGCGGTGAGCAGGTGCCACTGGTGTTACCCATTCTACATGGTGAAGGGTTTGGCGAGCAGCAGGGCGGCGACCCCTGCCTGCACCTGGATACCGTGCTAACCGAGACCGATGAAGTCTCGATTATTTTTTCGTTTACCCGTGCCTACTTCCAAGTCGATGTGCCGGTGCCTGGGGAGTTTGTTCACTACTTAAAACAGCTCATGCCCCATAAGCCTGAAGGTGAACTGTATGCTGCGATTGGCTTTTTTAAACATGGCAAAACCGAATTTTTCCGTGCTTTAAACCTGCAAGTGGCCAAACGGGAGGATCAGTTCGTCATTGCGCCTGGGGTGCGTGGCATGGTGATGGCGGTGTTTGTGCTGCCCAGTTTTCGTACCGTGTTTAAGATCATTAAAGATAAATTTGATCCGGCCAAAGAGGTCACCCACGCCATAGTGCGCGAAAAATACCGCTTGGTGAAACGCCACGACCGTGTGGGGCGTATGGCGGATACCCAGGAGTTCTCGAACTTTATCGTGCGCCAGGATCACTTTGCGCCGGAGTGTCTAGAGCACTTGTTAGCAGTGGCACCGTCGACTGTGTCATTAAAAGATGACAAGGTGATTATTAAGCACTGCTATACCGAACGCATGATGACGCCGTTGAATATTTATCTGGAGCAGTGCAACACGGACGAGCGCGTAATGGTGCTCAAAGATTATGGTAACGCCATTAAACAGATGGCAGCGGCGAACATCTTCCCGGGCGATATGCTGCTAAAAAACTTTGGTGTTACCCGCCATGGCCGAGTGATTTTTTACGATTACGACGAGGTGTGCTATCTCACGGAGTGTCGCTTTCGGCACATGCCTAAATCGTATGGCAATGACTTTCAAGGAGGGGGCGGGGAGAGTTTTTATGTTGGCCCCAACGATATCTTCCCCGAAGAGTTCGGCCCGTTTATGTTTGCCAACCCGGAGCTGCGCGCTATTTTTATGCAACAGCATCCGGAGCTATTTGATCCCGATTACTGGCTGGAGCTGCAACAGGCCATTGTCGATGGTCGGGTGATTGATGTTTACCCATATCGTAATAAGCAGCGCTTCGCGGGGACTATAGGGCAGCTGGTATATTAGGAAATAGTAAGCAGTGATTTAGTCGAGGAAAACATGACAGCACCACCGCACTTAGTGGTTTTTACCGGTTCAGGGATTAGCGCCGAAAGCGGTATTAAAACGTTCCGTGCCAGCGATGGCCTGTGGGAAGACCACCCCATCGAAGAGGTCGCTACGCCTGCAGGCTGGCGGCGAGATCCTCAGCGGGTGCTGGAGTTTTATAATCTACGTCGGGAGCAAATTCGTAAGGCCAAGCCCAACGCTGCCCATAAAGCTTTGGCGGCGCTTGAAAAAGATGGCTTTAAAGTCAGCGTAGTTACGCAGAATATTGATGATCTGCATGAGCGTGCAGGGTCGCGAGATGTGTTACATCTGCATGGTGAGATTTTGAAGGCGCGCTCTTCAGTGGATGCGCGGCTGCATTATCCACTGCTGAAAGGCGGTATTGCGCTAGGCGATGTATGCGATAAGGGCAGCCAGCTGCGTCCGGACGTGGTGTGGTTCGGTGAAGCGGTACCGCTGTTTGAAGACGCCTGCGAGCTTGTTAGCCAAGCAGATTTTTTGCTGGTGGTGGGCACGTCTCTGGCGGTAATGCCCGCAGCATCGCTGCTATCGTATATTGACCTGGATACCCCATGTGCGCTGGTCGACCCCGACGCGGATGCCTTAACACCGCCGGGCGTGCTGGCGATTAACACCACGGCAGGTGAAGGCGTTACTGCCTTGGTCAATCAGTGGCGCAAACAGGGTAATTTAATGCTGCCTTGAACTGTCTATCTGTTCAAAAACCATGCTTTCATGACGTCGGTAATCTGAGTGATGTCGGCGTCGGTAGCGATATAAGCGGGCATGGTGTAAAGCCAGCGGCCGATTGGGCGCAGCCACACACCGCGCTCGCGGGCGAACTGCCCGACACCTTTCAGCGTTTCGGCGGAGTGCGCTTCAATCACTGCGGTGGCACCCAGCACTCGCACATCGGCCACGTCTGGGTGGGCGTTCAGTGCGCAGTCGTCAACGAGCGCTCGGCTAAGCTGTTGGCTGAGTGCCGCAATCTTATCCAGGTAGCACTCTTCTTCAAACACGCGCAGGCTTTCCAGCGCGACGCGGCAGGCTAGTGGATTGCCCATAAAGGTAGGGCCATGCATAAAGGCATGGTGGGCACTGTCGCCAACAAACGCGTCGTGAACACGGTCGTTGGCTAGGGTTGCAGCATGGCCCAGGTAGCCGCCGGTTAGTCCTTTAGAGAGCACCATAATATCCGGCGTTACGTCAGCATGATTGGCGGCAAACAGCTTACCCGTGCGGCCAAAACCGGTAGCTACTTCATCAAAAATCAGCAACACGCCAAACTCGTCGCATAGCGCCCGTGCACCGCGCAGGTAGCCAGGCGAGGTCATATTCAGCCCGCCTGCCGCCTGGAGTAACGGCTCCATTAGTAGGGCCGCAATCTCATGATGATGATTCTCCAACACGTCGCGCAGCGCCGCTAAATCGTCGGCGACCTGTTCCGGCGTGGCGTTAAACGGTGCGCTGGGTGCGGGGGCAAAATGGTGTTGGGGCAGCAGGCTGGCGAACAGGCTGTGCATGCCCTCTTCAGGGTCGCATACCGCCATACAGCCGGTGGTATCGCCATGGTAGGCCTTCATTAGCGAAAGCATCTTACACTTTTCCGGGTGGCCGATGAGTACCTGATACTGCAGGGCCATTTTCATCGCCACTTCCATCCCGACTGAACCACTGTCGGAGTAGAACACGTGATTAAGCCCGTCAGGGGTGATGCGCACTAGCTCCCGAGCAAGCTGGTCGGCGGGATCATGGGTGAGGCCACCGAGCATGACATGGCAGAGCTCGCCTGCCTGTTCACGAATGGCCGCGACTAAACGCGGGTGGCCATAACCATGAATCATGCACCACCAGGAGCAGGTCGCGTCGAGCAGTTGCTCGCCGTTTTCCAGCGTAAAGTGACTACCGCTGCCGCCAACCACTTTAGGTGCAGGCGCTTGGGTTTTGAGATGGGCATAAGGGTGCCAAACGGGAGAACTCATAGAGTGGCTTCCTGATTCAAAACTGAAGTGTTGAGCAGTGCAGATAGTGAAAGCGCGTGGCGCGCATGAACGGCATCGGCGGTGACTAAATGAGGAATAATGCCCAGACATGGCGCGTTAAGGGTGTTTTTAAGCAGGTCGATGTTAGCGTCAAAGCGTGCTGTATCAGCGGCAAATTCAGGGTCCACTACGCTGCCGACCCAGCCCGCAAGGGCTAGGCCATCGGCAGCGATCGCTTCTGCGGTAAGCCGCGCATGATTAAGACAGCCGAGCTTTAGTCCCACGACCAGAATGACGGGCAGCTGCATTATCCGCGGTATATCGGAAAAGTCGTCGTGCTCATTAAGAGGCACACGCCAGCCGCCAGCGCCTTCGATAAGGATTAAGTCGCGCGGCATGCCGTTTAGGGTGGCGCTAAGCGAGGCCACTACGCTATCGACGTTAAGCGCGCGCCCCGCTTTGCTGGCGGCTAGATGGGGCGCAATCGCGGGCGCAAATGCCCACGGGTTAACGGTGGTGTAATCGACGGGGGGAGCGCTCTGTTGTTGTAGCGCCAAGGCGTCGCTATTGCGCAGCCCATCCGCCGTGATGTGGCTGCCAGAGGCAATCGGCTTAAGCCCCAGCGTGCTGAGCTGCTGCTGTTTGGCAGCGCACAGCAGTGCGCTGGTGGCCAGGGTCTTACCCGCATCGGTATCGGTGCCGGTCACGAAATAGACGGTCATGGTGATTTTTCCAAGTGCAGGGTGATGCAGTGGTAGCTAACGGGAAGTCCCTGGGGGTCTCGTAGCGTGTCAAAACGCTGGCGGGCGGCGACCAGGTCGCGGCGGGTAAGACGTGCCTTGGGCCGTGCCACCTGGGCGCCTACCCCCTTAATTGAGTCCATGACGGCAGTGAGATCGGGGTAGTAAAAGCGCCGCCATTCGGTGGTGCGGTCAACCAGCGTTAAGCCGCTTCGGGTAACTGCGCGTTCAAGTGCTTGGGCATTTGGCGTTTGCAGTAATGCCTCCGGGCGCTGCCAAGCAGAGGCGACTTCCGCCAGCGTGCCAGGTAAGAGCGTCGTAAGATGCACTTGGCCGCCAGCGGTAAGCACTCGTTGAAGCCCGCGCATAACCGCATCGATATCGCGGCACCACTGGATGGCGAGGTTGGAAAATATCAGGTCAAAGGTGGCGCGCTCAAAAGGCAGCGCAGCGGCATCGCCTTGCTGCCAACGAATATGATGGCCATAGCGCGCCTGGGCGTGAGCGAGCATGCCTGGGGCAATATCCAGCCCCGTGACGCGGGCATGGGGAAATTGAGTGGCTAGTCGCTGTGTCCAGACGCCGGTACCACAGCCAAGGTCGAGTATGTTGTTGGCACTAGGCGGAAGTGATGACCAGAGCGTTTCCCCTATCTGGCGCTGAGCACTGGCCAGCGCATCGTAGCGGGGGGCCGCGCGCGAGAAAGCGTGGGCGACTTTTGCTTGCCAGTTTGGTGCTGGCGCTGGCGTTGGCGTTGCCGTTAGGTACATGCGTGCTCCTTGGCGACCAGTGCTGCCTGGGAAGCGATGGTCGCGACTAGTTGAGCAGGTTGGGAAAGCATCGGGCAGTGCCCCGCGTGGGCAAGGTTGATTGCCTGAGCGCGGGTGCTGGAAGCCACTAGCGGATCGTGCTCGCCCACTAGTTGAATGACCGGACAGGGCGCCTCTTGCAAACGCCGGGTGTTATCCAGGGTGGCAAGCCAGTGGAGCCCTTGGGACAGCGTGCTAGTCGTTGCGCTGGGGGTGTCACCCAACATGGCCCGTAGCTGTTGGTGGGCGTGACGGGCGTTAGGTTCTCCTTGGGTTTGCCAGCGTAAGAAATGCCGCCAGGTGGCGTCGGGGTCGCGGCGAAAGGCGCGCTGAAAGCTGGCAAGCTCGGCTTTGCTAACTCCGTCATCGCTACAAAATTGCCCGCCTGTGCCAATCAGCACCAGGCCGCGTGGCGCAGGCAGCTTATCGAGCAGCGCGCTGGCTAACAGCCCGCCCAACGACCAGCCGACCCACACTGCGTTGCTGGGTAATTGGTCGGCCATGGCGCTGGCAAGGGTATCCAGGGTGGTTGGATCAGCTAGGGCGGGGGTGTCACCATAGCCCGGCCAATCCACCGTGTGCACCTCAGTATGGGCGGGCCAGTGATGTTCCAATGGCTGCCAGATACGCTGATCGATCCCCCAGCCCGATAGCAGCACAAGACGTTGAGGGGCGTCTAGGCGAGACATACTGCTTCCTCACGCTGACAGGCGCTCAGCCCTTCCATAAGCCGATCAATATCGCCTAGAGAGTGGCGGGCACTCAGCGTAATGCGCAGCCGTGCGGCACCATTGGGCACCGTGGGTGGGCGAATCGCTCCGACGTGAATACCCCGTTGGGCGAGCTTAGCCGCCCAAGCCATAGTGCGTGGCTCGTTGCCGAGCAACAGCGGTTGAATAGGCGTATGGGAGTCGGCAAGGGGCAGCTCTAGCGCCTGGGCCTGCTGGCGGAAATAGTCAATATGGCGCTGGAGCTGCTGGCGATGTTCGGGTTCGCGTTGCACGATGGTCAGCGCTTCCAGGGTCGCTGCGGCAATGCTGGGGGGCTGGGCCGTGGTATAGATATAGCTGCGAGCAAACTGAGTGAGGTGGTCGATCAGCGCAGCGTCACCGGCCACAAACGCACCAGCGGTGCCCAATGCTTTGCCCAGGGTGCCGACCAAAATAGGCACCGCCTGGCTGTTGAAGCCTGCCACACAGCCGCTGCCATCAGCGCCTAACACGCCCAGTCCGTGAGCGTCATCAATCATTAGCCAGGCGTTGTGTTGCTGGCTGACGTGGGCAAGGGTGGCAATATCGGCAACATCGCCATCCATGCTGAACACGCCGTCGCTGACCACCAGCTTATAGGGGGCAGAACTGCGCGCTAACAGGCGCTCAAGATCAGCGCTATCGCGGTGATGAAAGCGTCGCGAGCGGGCACCGCTTAGCATTGCCCCATCCAGTAGCGAGGCATGATTTAAACGGTCTTGAAAAATGGCAGTATGTGAGTCGGCGAGTGCTTGCAACACGCCAAGGTTAGCCATATAACCGGTGGAAAACAGCAGTGCACGCTGCCGTCCTGTCCACTGAGCCAGGGCGTTTTCCAGTGCATCGTGGACTGCCAAGTGGCCGCTGACCAAGTGCGACGCGCCCGCGCCTGCGCCAAAGCGGCGCGCCCCCTCTGCCTGGGCAGTTTGCACACGTGGGTCACGCGCCAGCCCGAGATAGTCATTGCCAGCAAAGTCCAGCGTGCCAAGGGTGGTCACCCGCCGATGCCGCCAACGCTGTTGATCAACACGCTGCTGGCGGGCGCTGGCTAGCCGCTGCTGCCACGCGTCAGACACTGGCATCTACCGCCAGTGCGGCTGCCCGTTCTGCCTGGGCGCGCTGCTGAGCTTGTTGAGTGAGTCGCTCGGTGTGAGTGGCTTCATCTTCGCAGGTATCACGACGCTCTGGGTGCAGGCCTAATTTTGCAAATAGCGCGCGGTCGCGGTCTGCTTGAGGATTGCCGGTGGTGAGTAGTTTGTCGCCGTAGAAGATCGAGTTGGCTCCCGCCAAAAATGCCAGTGCTTGAGTCGACTCGTTCATCTGCTCGCGGCCAGCGGAAAGCCGCACATGGCTTTGCGGCATCATAATCCGCGCCACCGCGATGGCGCGGATAAACTCAAGCGGGTCTAGATCTTCGATGTTCTCAAGCGGCGTGCCCGGTACCTTAACCAGCATATTGATGGGCACGGATTCTGGGTGCGGTGATAACTTGGCCAACTGCTGTAACAGCGCGCTGCGGTCTTGCGCGCCTTCGCCCATGCCTAAAATGCCGCCGGAGCATACTTTCATGCCCGCTTCACGCACGGTGGCCAGGGTGTCCAGGCGGTCGCTGAAAGTGCGGGTGGTGATGATTTCAGGGTAAAAGTCGGGGGAGGTATCCAGGTTATGGTTGTAGTAATCCAGCCCGGCAGCCGCCAAGCGGTTGGCTTGGTCACCGTCGACCATGCCTAATGTCATGCAGGTTTCCAGCCCCAAGGCTTTCACTTGGCGAACCATCTCTTCGACCAGCAGTAAATCTTTGTCCCGCGGGCTGCGCCATGCCGCGCCCATACAGAAACGGCTAGCGCCAGCTTCTTTGGCAGCCTTGGCCTGGGCAACGACTTTTTCGATTTCCAGCAGTTTCTCTTTTTCGAGCTGGGTATTGTAGTGACCGGACTGCGGGCAGTATTTGCAGTCTTCTGGGCAAGCTCCCGTTTTAATCGACAATAGGGTCGAGACCTGCACCGCGTTAGCATCAAAGTGGGCGCGGTGAACTTGCTGAGCTTTAAATAGCAGATCGTTAAAGGGCAGCGCGAACAGCGTATTAATCTCTTCCAGCGTCCAGTCGTGGCGCGGGGCGGCGGCATTGAAAGCGGTGGCGGTCACGGGTAAACCTTTTTTCTTTTGAAAGTTGACGAGACTCTAGCGGCGTTACGCTTTTGGTGTCAACTATTCAGAGTAAGTTGGTTTACTACGAGTGGTTTTAGACAGCGAGGGTTCGTCATGGTGGTCGGGCTGCTTTATACTCGGCGCCCTTTGTTAACCGTCTTTTGTTAATCGCCCTTTATTAATCGCCCTTTATAAATTGGAGCGCGGATGTCTGACGCTACGTCACAGCCCCCTGAGTCTGCTTCATTGACTGACTACGACCCCGCTACGGGGCATCCGCGTCCACCTCGGCGTGAATTTAAAGCACGGGGCAGTTTTGTCACTCGCTGCGAAGGGTGCAATCTTCCTGAGCTCAACTGTCTGTGCCCTTACCAGGTGAAAGCAGATAGCACCGCTCAGGTATGGCTGTTGACCCACTCTATAGAACACTACAAGCCGACCAATACCGGGCGGTTAATTGGTGATGTGCTGACGCAAACCCGAGTGTTTACCTGGTATCGCACTGCGCCAGACGAAGAGTTAGCCGCGCTGCTTGAAGATCCGCGCTACGCGCCTTTTGTGATCTTCCCGGATGACCAGCCCGACTACGCGGACCGTGTGGTGGACATTAAAGCGGTGCACGCGGTGAAGCAGCTGGGGCGTATTCCGGTATTTGTGATTTTAGATGGCACTTGGCGCCAAGCGCGGCGAATGTTCCGCAAGAGTCCTTATCTGGATGCGCTGCCGGTACTGCCGCTGCGCACTGAACGGGAAACACGCTATCGGCTACGCAAACCTGCCTCAAAAGCACACCTGTGTACGGCAGAGGTTGCCATTGAACTGCTGCGCCAAAGTGGTGATGAAAATGCCGCTGATGTGCTAGACGATTACTTTGATGTATTTAACGATAGCTACGCCGAGAGCCGCTTTTATCGCAAAATTGCTGAACCAACCGCTGCCATGCAGCGGCTATTAGAGCGCAAGGGTTAGCGTTGGGCACCAGGTAGCCAGCGAAGCATCACTTTGCGTACCCAGTACCAGCGGTTAATCAATAGGGCGGTAAAAATCAGGCTACAGCCAAGCAGCTGTAGCAGGGTCATGGTTTCGCCAAACCACCAAGCGGCGAATAGGGCAGTCCACACCGCTTCAAGCATTAAGATAACCGCCGCGTGGCTAGGTGTAGTCATGCCCTGGGCTTTGATTTGCAGGAAGAAGCGCAGCGAGCTTGCCAGCAGCACGCTGGCTATAAACCAGCCCAGAATTGAGGGGCTAAGCGCGAGCGGCTGATCTTCGACGATCAAGGATAGGCAGGTTAGTACGCTGCCCACCGAGAGCAACTGTAGTGTGGTGAGCGGTAGCGCTGGCACGTTGCGCACCACGCGAGTATTAACGTTGATCAGGAGCGCGAAGCAGAGCGCCGCGCAGACCATTAGCAATTGACTAGCTTCTACTTTGAACCCTGCGTTTAGCGACAGGAGGGCAAAGCCCAATAGCGCTACCGGGAGGGCGATCCAGGTAGAGCGTGGCGGACGGTCGCCAAACAGCAAGCGTGCTACGACGGGTACCAGCAAAATCCCCAAGCTGTTGATAAAAGCGCTTTCACCCAGGTGATCAGAGTAACTTAACCCCAGAATCCAGAAGGCTATCGCGACGCTGAACAAAAAGCCTACCAGTACGCCGCGCCTTATCCTGCGCGCGGGTAAGCGTCTTAGAGCAGGCCAGGCGAAGAGTAGAAGGATCAGTCCTGCCAGTAAAAAGCGCGTGCCAATAAACAGCAACGGCGGCATCCCCGCTAACGCTTCTTTAGAAAAAATCCATCCGCCAGCGGCTACCACTGTTACCAGCAATAGCAGCGCATCGGCTTGCCATGGCGCTTGCTTGATCGTGCTCACGCAGTGCCGCTACCGAACAGTGCACCGGCAATCCTAAAGCCTGCTACCCAGGTACCCACCGCAGAGCCTAATGTTGCCAAAATAAACACCAGCAGCGTGCGGGAGACGCGATTTTTCCACCAGCCTTTGAGTTGGGTAACATCATGACGTAGCGTCGAAAAGTCGCGTACCTTCGGTTTGCGCATATAGAGCTCGACCCCTGCAGCGACAAAGCCTGCACCAATGGTGGGGTTAAGCGAAGTCAGTGGGGCGGCGAAGAAGGTGGCAATCACCGTCACAGGGTGCGCAAGAGCTGCTATCGTCGCGCCGCCGGATAAAATACCATTGATTAAAAACCACTCAATGACCAACTGCCAGCCAAGCTCAGTGTTACGCGAAAAGCCGATCACAAAGCCAGTGATAACCAGTGCGGTAATCAACCAAGGGGCTGCTTTCCAGAGTTTAGACGGTGGTGGCGTTGCCTCCAGTGACTCACGCTCAGTGGTAGGATTTTCAGGAAGCGGTGCCTCCAGGTGTTCGCCGGTGCCTTTTAAATGCCCAGCTCCCAGCACCACTAACACGTTTTGGTAGCGCCCAGGCGGCGCTTCTTCAGCTAAACGCAGTGCCATATAGCGGTCGCGTTCACGAATAAGCGGGGTATAGAGTGCCTCTGACTCGGCAGCAAATTCGCTGAAAGTGGCTTCCAGCATATCGCCTTCTTTGAGCTTTTCGATGTCCTCTTTGGAAACATCCTGGCGCGACATAACGCTGCCAATTAGCCCCGAAAATAGCGAGAAGCGTTGCCACCAGGGGACATTACGGTAAATGCGTTTTAATGTAATGCCAACGTCACGATCGACCAACATTAAAGGCAGCTTGCGGGTACGGCACTCTTCTACTGCCGCACGCATTTCAGCGCCAGGCTGAATGCCTGACTGTTCGGCGATCCGCTGCTGAAACGCACCCAGTGCCAGGCTGGCCGCGACCATGCCTGCTTTGCCTTGTTTAAATACCTGAAAAAGATCTTGTTCCCCCATGGCATCGGGGTTGTCCATGCTGTGATGACGTGCGTCACATAGCTCAATGGCAACGGCATCGAAAGAGCCACTGTCGATTAATTGGCGAACGTCATCGGCACTTTCGGCAGAGACGTGGGCGGTGCCGAGCAGGGTATAACGGGTGCCGCCAACGGTGACGGTTTTTAACGGGCCGCTGGTCTTAGGCTGCGCGTTGGGTTCTTGCGCCAGCGGTGTTGCATCGTCATGGATCATTAATGTGTCTCAATTTGAATAGAAAGCATTGATACGTGTTTAACGACGCCAGAAGGCGGGTGTAAATAGCACAAGTACCGTGAAAATTTCCAAGCGGCCCAGCAGCATCGCGAGCACCAAAATCCACTTGGCTAGGCTGGGCAAGTCGCCGTAATGGCTGCTAGCTTCGCCTAGTGCTGGGCCTAAATTATTTAGTGCAGAGCCAACGGTTGACCAAGCGGTAACTTGGTCAACACCTGTTGCCATAACGCCCACCAGCATCAAGAAAAATAACATGACGTAGGCTGAGAAAAAGCCCCATACCGCCTGGGCGATGCTGTCGGGGACACTAACTTTACCCACTTTAACGGCAATCACTGCGTTGGGGTGAATAAGGCGCATGACTTCACGCATACCCTGCTTCAAGATCAGAATAATGCGGATTACTTTCATGCCGCCCGCCGTCGATCCGGAACAACCACCTACAAAGGCGGCGACAAATAACAGAAACGGTAACGCCCCCGGCCAGCCTGAAAAGTCAGCAACTGCAAAGCCCGCGGTGGTGGCGACAGAGACGACTTCAAAGAGCGCATGTCTCAGACCTTCAACATCGTCGTAGGTGTCCGTGAGCCACAAAGTAATCACGGTGATCGTGGTTAACCCTGCAAGAAAGATCATTAAAAAGCGCGCTTCAGGATCCTGAAAGTAGTGCAGCAGACGCTTTTCACGCCAAGCAATAAAGTGCAGGCTAAAGCTAAATGCTGAGATCAGCATAAAGCCAACGCAAATCAGCTCAATGGCGGCACTGTCAAAATAGCCGATGCTGGCATCATAGGTCGAAAATCCGCCAATCGCGACGGTCGAGAAGCTGTGCCCCAAGGCATCGAACCAGCTCATCCCCGCTAACATGTAAGCGACCATACAGGCCAGCGTTAGCGTTGCGTAGATGTACCACAGTGCTTTAGCGGTTTCGGTAATTCGCGGTGTTAGCTTTGAATCCTTTAACGGCCCAGGAATTTCAGTACGGTACAGGGCCATTCCACCAACACCCAAGGTGGGCAAAATGGCCACCGCTAACACCACAATCCCCATGCCGCCTAGCCACTGCAACTGCTGGCGATAGTAAAGGATGGATTCTGGCAGAAAATCGATGCCCGTAATGACGGTTGCACCGGTGGTGGTTAGCCCAGAAAACGATTCAAACACCGCATCGGTGACACCGAGTGAACCTTCACCAAACAGCATCAGTGGTAGCGAACCGAAAAGTGCCAATACGGTCCAAAACATCGCCGCAATAATGAAGCCGTCGCGAATCCGTAGCTCTTTGTGGGCGCGACGATTGGGTAGGAAAAGCAGTAAGCCCGTTATCACTGTAATGGCGATACCGCTCATAAAAGCGTGCCAAACACCATCGCGAAACCAAAGCGATATCAGCATGGGTGGCAACATGGTGAGGCTAAATAGCATCAACAGTAGCCCTAAAATGCGTAGTATGACCCGCAAACTCATAGCAGTGGTTGCCTCATAGCGGTGGCCTGTTTTCTTGAAGAGCGTTGCCTAGAAGGCCATTGCCTAGAAGAACGTTAATCCCACTTGGAACAGCCGCTCCACGTCACGAATGCGCCGCTTATCAATCACGAACAGAATGACGTGGTCGCCGCTCTCTACCATCACATCCCCATGGCCAATGATGACCTCTTTGCCTCGCACAATGGCACCTATGGTGGTGCCTTCAGGCAGGCTGATCTCAGCAATGGTACGGCCGACCACCTTGGACGACTGCTTATCACCGTGGGCGATTGCCTCGATGGCTTCCGCAGCGCCACGGCGCAGTGAGTGCACGTTGACAATATCGCCCCGGCGGACGTGGGTAAGCAGGCTGCCGATGGTCGCTTGTTGGGGGGAAATGGCGATATCGATTTCGCCCCCCTGAACCAAGTCCACGTAGGCCGCGTTGTTAATCAGCGTCAGGACTTTCTTGGCGCCCAAGCGTTTGGCTAGCAGCGACGACATAATATTGACCTCGTCGTCGTTGGTCAGGGCACAAAAGATATCGCAGTCTTCGATGTTCTCTTCTTCCAGCAGCCGCTTGCTGGTGGCGCTGCCGTGTAGCACCACTGTTCGGTCAAGCCGCTCTGAAAGCGCAGTACAGCGCTCTATGCTGTGCTCGATAATCTTAACTTGGTGGCTGTGCTCCAGATGCTCGGCCAAGCGTTCACCGATATTGCCGCCACCGGCAATCACCACCCGCCGGAAATCCCGTTCAACGCGGCGTAGTTCGCTCATTACCGCGCGAATATCACGCCGTGCGGCCAGGAAAAACACCTCGTCGTCGGCTTCAATCACCGTATCGCCACGGGGAATAATTGGTCGGTTGCGGCGGTAAATGGCTGCCACGCGTGTTTCCACATTAGGCATGTGTTTGGCGAGAAAGGCTAAATCCTGCCCCACCAGTGGGCCACCGTAGAACGCTTTGACCGCCACCAACTGCACCAAACCACCGGCAAACTCCAACACCTGCAACGCACCGGGGTGCTCAATCAGGCGGCGAACATGATCTGTGACCACTTGTTCAGGGCTGATCAGTACATCAATAGGAATCGCTTCGTGGGCAAACAGCCCCTTACGGGTGAGGTAGGCGGTTGAGCGTACGCGGGCAATTTTAGTAGGCGTGCGGAACAGCGTATGGGCGACTTGGCAGGCGATCATGTTGATTTCATCGGTGTTGGTCACCGCAATCAACATATCGGCATCTTCACAGCCCGCCTGACGCAGCACAATCGGATACGAAGCCGCGCCCGTCACGGTGCGAATATCCAGCTTGGTGTGCAGTTCGCGTAGTTTCGCGCCGTCGGTATCGACGACGGTAATATCGTTTTCCTCGCGGGCGAGGTGCTCCGCTAAGGTGCCGCCGACCTGGCCGGCGCCGAGAATGATGATTTTCATTGCTAAGCATCGGTTCCGTTGTAAGCGCCAGCGCGTTCTCGGCAAGAGATATATGCGCTGCAATAAAGACGGCGGCCAGTGTAAACCAGCCGCCGCTGAAAAGCAGGTCGTGATTACTCGAGTGTGAAGCCGACTTTTATCGTGACCTGCCAGTGAGCGATATGGCCGTCCTCGATATGGCCACGGGTGTCGGTGACTTCGAACCAGCGCAAGTTATCGATGGTTTCTGATGCTTTGGCGAGAGCATTTTGCACAGCTTCTTCAATTCCCTTTTCAGAAGAACCGGTTAGCTCGATATGCTTATAAGTGTGAGTACTCATAGTGTCTCCATCCTTGTCATCGGTTCACCGCCCTGCCAGAGGGCGGTATGTTAAGCAGTACGCTTCTCTAGTCTGGCATAAAAAAAGCCATCATGACTGCTTTGCGCGGGAAACAGTTGACGCCCTTGGCCACTTGGTTCGCCCCAGGCGACGTCATTTGGCGTGGTGACTTTTGCATCGGGCGTGCGGTCAAGAAAGGCAGTGATTTGTTCAGCGTTTTCCTCGGGCAGCACTGAACAAGTGGCGTATAGCAAGGTGCCGCCTGGGCGAAGTAGTGGCCAGAGGTTATCCAACAGTTGACCCTGTAGCTTCGCGAGCTGGCGAATATCCTCTTTACGGCGCAGTTTTTTAATGTCGGGATGACGACGAATAACGCCCGTGCCAGAACAGGGCGCATCAAGCAAAATCGCGTCGAAAGGCACGCCATTCCACCAGTCTTGCTGGGTAGCATCAGCGTGCTGCAGTTCTGCCGTTAAGCCTAAGCGGTTCAGTGTATCGTCTACACGGCTTAGGCGCTGGTTGTCGCTATCAATGGCCGTCAGAGCAATATCAAACTGCTCTAATAGGTGGGCAGTTTTACCGCCAGGCGCACAGCAAGCATCGAGAACGTGGGCGCCTGGGCGTGGGGCTAATACAGGTCCTAACAGTGCCGCGGAGAGCTGAGCCGCTTCGTCTTGGACGCTGACATGACCTTCTTCAAAGCCGGGAAGTATACTGACATCGCAGGGGGCATCTAAGGTAATGCCATCCGGCGCGTGTAGGCATAGGTGACCACTTAACCCCTGCTCATTCAGCAGTTGTAAATAGGCCTCACGATCGTTGTGACGTTGGTTAACTCTCAGCGTCATGGGGCCTGGTTCATTGTTCGCTGCGGCAATGGCGCGCCACTGGTCAGGCCAAGCGCTGCGCAACGCATTAAGTAACCAGGGCGGGTGCTCTAGGGCAACGTTCTCATCTAGGTCAACAGCGGCTTGCAGCTCGTCAGATTCACGCTGCAGGCGCCGCAGGCAACCGTTTAGCACTCGGGTGGCCCACTCTTTACCTAGCAGGCGAGCGGCGCCAGCGGTTTCGCCAACCGCTGCGTGGGCCGGAATACGCATATAAAGCAGCTGGTAGATGCCCACCAGTAACAAGGCGTGAACATCGCTATCGCGCTTTTTAAAAGGCTGCTTGAGCAGTGTTCTGGCCAACGCTTCCAGGCGCGGCAAGCGTCGGCAGGTACCGTAACATAGCTCTTTTAACAGGCTACGGTCGCGGGCAATCACACTATGCTCATCTAGCCCGGCCAGTGAGCCTTGGTCAGTCAAAACAGGGACTAGCGCGCGGGCGGCCGCGGCGCGAACTTCCTGGCCGCTGCCGCCTTTGGGTGGGCGATTCTGGCTCATTCACTAACTCCTTGATGAGCGGCGGCGTGCCCAAGGCGTGCGCCGACGGTAAGCGGGGTTTGGCGGGCGTTAAGCAGGTCGCGCACGGCCATCGCTTTACCACCAGGTAACTGGGCGTGGCTAACGCACAGTACTTCTTGACCTTGCTCGCCACAAGCAATGCGCAGGTGATCCTCGCCATGTTGGAGTAGTGTGCCGGGCGTAGTGGGAGGCTGTTCGCCAGGCTCAACACTGGCCATCAACAAACGTAGGCGATCATTGCCTAACGTGCACCAAGCCACTGGCCAGGGGTTAAACGCCCGTATTTTGCGCGCTAGCTGCTCGGCAGGCTGATGAAAGTCCAGCTCGGCTTCCGCTTTGCTGAGCTTGGCGGCATAGGTGACGCCCTCGTCAGGCTGCGGTGTTGGCTCTAAGCCGTTGCTGTCCAGCGCATCCAGTACGTTAATCAGCGCATTCGCTCCTTGAATTGCCAGCTGATCATGTAAGTCACCACCCGTGGTGCGCGAGGTGATCGGTGTACGAACTTCATACAGCATCTCACCAGTATCCAGGCCCGCATCCATCTGCATAATGGTGACGCCTGATGCGCTATCACCCGCTTCAATAGCGCGTTGAATAGGGGCGGCACCTCGCCAGCGGGGTAGCAGAGAAGCGTGCACGTTGATACAGCCTAAGCGGGGAATGTCGAGCACGGCCTGTGGCAGAAGTAGCCCGTAAGCAACGACAACCATTACGTCGGCGTTCAATGCTGCCAGTTCTGCTTGGGCATCAGTGCCTTTTAAACTGGCAGGCTGGTAGACAGGTAGCCCATGCTCAACAGCAAGCTGCTTGACGGGGCTGGGAGTGAGCTTGCGCCCGCGGCCTGCTGGGCGGTCAGGTTGAGTATAGACCGCTACCACTTGATGCTGACTTTCGAGCACGGCAGCAAGGCTTGAAGCGGCGAAATCAGGCGTGCCAGCAAAAACAACGCGCAACTGTGACATGGTGATGACTACCTAGCATTGAAGGGGGAAAGTAATCGTGTGCCGTGGGGGAAACAAATAAAGGCCGAGAAGCAACGCTACAACGCACCAGTAATAACGTTCGGTGCGCTTGCAGCGTGTCAGCTCGGCCAGCAGTAACACGGCGTAGGTTGGTTTATGCGTCGTTTAATAGCTTGTGGCGTTTCTGCATCTTTTTCATCACTCGGTCACGCTTTAGGGGTGATAAATAGTCAACAAAAAGCACGCCTTCTAAATGGTCATACTCATGCTGAATGCAGTGGGCTAATAAGCCATCGGCTTCTAGCTCGTAGGGCTCACCACTGCGGTCTAGCGCGTTCAGCTTTACTTTTAAATAGCGCGGGACTTCAGCGTAGTATTCGGGAATCGATAGACAGCCTTCAGAAAGCGGCTGTTTTTCGTCACCAATCGGCTCGTAGCGCGGATTAATAAGTACGAGCGGCTGCGAGTTATCGTCGCTGACATCCATTACTACGACACGTCGATGAACATCGATTTGTGTCGCTGCAAGGCCGATGCCGCGCGCGTCGTACATAGTCTCCAACATATCGTCGACGAGCTGGCGGACCTCATCGTCAACGGTTTCCACCGGTGCAGCCTTGGTGCGCAGGCGCTCGTCGGGGAATTCGAGAATAGGAAGTTTGGCCATGGCGTTACAATCACCGTTATGCTGAGTCTTTAATATGAGCAGGCTTTGCCATCTGTGTTGGCAGGCCTAAGTGCTTTACTATCGGCCACTATATCATGCTGTAAGCGTTCCTGGGCACGTACAACGCCATGCAGCTTCCCACAACGGCGTCACCAATAACTGACAAGAGAGCACAGGATGGTGGTGAAAAGGGCAGCGGTGAAAAGGGCAGTGGCGAAAAGGTTTCTTTATTATAGCGTGTCGTTGGCATGTTTGACGCTTATGACGACCGCCGCATTGGCATGGGAATCTCCGCAGCGGATGGTAAAGCTTTCTCCCCAGATGCGCGCTGTTCCTCAGCAACAGGCAATGGCGCCGCTGCCGATGGAAACGCTCCAGGCGTTTTTGCGAGAGCATCGCGTCGTAGAACCAGGCGCGCCTATACGGGAGTTGGCCTACGTCGTGGGCGGCGAGAATCAACGCTTGATGAGTGGCACGGGCGATACGCTGTATGCGCGCGGCGTGCTACCGCCTAGAGCGCGTTTAGGTATTTATCGTCCGGGCGAGCGTTATGTTTCTGCTGAGGGTACTCCGCTAGGTACGGAGTTAATCAATATTGGCGAAGCGCGCCAGCTCAGCAGAGAGGGAGAGATTGCCCGCCTAGAAGTACTTAGCGCCTACCAAGAAGTGCGTAATAACGATATTTTGCTGCCGCTTGACGCCCCGTTGTTTGCATCTCAGTCGTCAGAAAATAGTTTTCAGCCTCGTTTACCGTTGAACGATGTCGCAGGCCAGATTATTGCGGTACCTGGCGGAGTGCGCTTTATTGGACGCTTACAAATAGTGGCACTGGATATTGGTACTCAGGATGGCTTGCAGCCCGGCCATGTATTACAGGTTGGCCAGCAGGGGGAACTTGTTAATGACCCGCGTAGCCAAGAGCTGCTGCAACTACCCGCCACTGCAGCGGGAAGGGTCATTGTGGTAAAGCCGTATAGCCTGATGAGCTATGCGCTGGTGATGCAGGCATCGAACGTTTTAGCGGTTGGAGACCGGGTACACACGCCGATACGCTAAACACCATACAACTAACAGGGGATAGGTATGGATGCCAAGGAGTGGCTAGTGGTGAATGAGCTACCGGGTATGGGGGCACTTCGCACCGCAGCGCTGGTTGAGAAGCAGCCGCAATGGCCCCATGGCTGGCTTGCAGGGTTGCCCAGCAACGCCGCGAGCGCACTGCGGCTGTGGCTAGCGCAGCCAGAGCGAAGCCCGTTGCAGCAGGCAGTTGACCATACCTTCGCATGGCTGGCGGCCGCGCCTAATCGCCATTTGCTCCATCGCAATCATCCCGCATGGCCTGAGTTGCTCGATCAATTGCCGGACCCACCTGTGGTGCTGTGGGCACAAGGTGATCTTAGCGCACTAGATGGCCCAAAACTGGCTATGGTGGGCACTCGGCGTCCCACCTCTGAAGGAAGTGGTAATGCTCAGGCGTTTGCCAAAGAGCTTGTTAAGCGTGGCTGGTGCATCGTCAGCGGCATGGCGCTCGGGGTTGATGGGGTGGCACAGCGCGCCGCGTTAGCAGCAGGTGGGCAGTCGATTGCGGTGCTTGGCTGTGGCGTTGATGTCATTTATCCGCCCCGTCACCGTGATTTATATGAGCAGCTAAGTAGCGTGCCAGGCGGCTTGTTATTATCTGAGCATCCGCCGGGAACCGTTGCTCGTCCAGCCTTCTTTCCTCGACGGAACCGAATTGTGACCGGCCTCTCATTAGGTACGTTAGTGGTCGAAGCGACTGAGAAGAGCGGTTCCTTGGTCAGCGCACGTTTAGCCCTTGAACAAGACCGTGAGTTGTTTGCACTGCCCGGGTCGCTACATAACGTGCAGGCTCGTGGTTGCCTGCAGTTATTACGGAGCGGTGCGACGCTGGTGCGTCATGTGGATGATATTTTAGAGGAGTTGCAGCACTGGGCTGAACGCTATATGCCAACTAGCCCACGTACGATCGCCGACAACGCAAGCCTTGATTTGCCTATTGAAAACGATGAGTCCAAGGACAATCTGCTAAGCGCGCTGGGCGCAACGCCAACGCCAATTGATGTACTGGTTCAGAGCGCGGGCCTTACGGTTAGTGAATGCCAACAACGTTTATTGATGCTGGAGCTTGATGGCAAAGTGGCGCAACAAGCGGGTGGCTGGGTGCGTTTGACGCGGCCATGGTAGGATGTAAGTAACCGTTTTTCATCTACTGAAGATGTCATAATCTCAGGTGATGAGGGGCCGCGTTGGTAACGAGGAGCATCTATGAAATCGGCTGTTGAGGTTAAAGAAGCGGTACGAGCATTGAAAGAGGGGGGCGTTATCGCTTGCCCTACCGAAGCAGTCTGGGGGCTGAGCTGTGACCCAGATAACGATGAAGCATTAGCGCATTTGATGCGTATGAAAGAGCGTGACCCTGCCAAAGGGGTGATTCTAGTTGCTGCGAATATTCAGCAATTTCAGCCTTGGCTAAACCAACTGCCAGTTGCACTGCATGCGCCCTTAGCAGCCAGTTGGCCTGGCCCCAATACTTGGCTAGTGCCTGACAATGGCCGTAGTCATGGTTTGGTACGCGGTGCCCATCAGAGTGTGGCTCTGCGGGTGACCGACCATCCGCTAATGAAAGCGCTCTGTGAGGCCTTTGGTGGCCCGCTCGTCTCGACCTCTGCTAATCGCGCGGGCGACCCACCCGCCATGAGCGCTGATGAAGTCGCGGCCATTTTCGGTGAGGAGGTCGCCGCAGTTGTCGCGGGTGAACTCGGGGGAAACGCAAAGCCCAGCACCATCAGAGACTTGGTGACGGGCAAAGTCATGCGTTCATAGCGAAGCGCCTTGAGCTGTCTCTGTCGTTGACTACTTACCAATCACACTTATCCTCAACCTCTTTGGAGTTACTGTGGCTCACGAGCACCTAGACGACGTTAAACATTACCTTCTGGATCTGCAGGAGCGGTTGTGCGCAGGGCTTGCCGCTGCTGATGGAAAAGCAACATTTAAAGAAGATAGCTGGCAGCGTGAAGAAGGCGGCGGCGGACGTTCAAGGGTCATCGAAGAAGGCGCTGTTTTCGAGAAGGGGGGTGTTAATTTTTCGCATGTTTACGGTGCTCAGTTGCCCCCCTCAGCGACGGCGGCACGACCGGAACTAGCCGGGCGCAGCTTTCATGCGGTGGGTGTTTCCTGGGTGCTCCATCCTGAAAATCCCAATGTGCCGACAAGTCATGGAAACGTGCGCTTTTTTATCGCTGAAAAACAGGGTGAAGCGCCGGTATGGTGGTTTGGTGGTGGCTTTGACCTAACGCCTTACTACCCGGTGTTTGAAGATGTTGTGCACTGGCACCGGGTTGCCCAGGCTGCCTGCGTGCCATTTGGCGAAGAGGTGTACCCGCGCTACAAAGCGTGGTGCGATGAATACTTCTATCTTAAGCATCGCGATGAGACACGCGGTGTTGGCGGGTTGTTTTTCGATGATTTAAATGAAGGCAGTTTCGACAACTGTTTTGCTTTTCAGCGTGCAGTGGGCGATAGCTTTCTGGACGCCTACGTACCGATTGTAGAGCGCCGTAAGGGGGATGCATGGGGTGAAAAAGAGCGTGATTTTCAGCTTTACCGCCGCGGCCGCTATGTAGAATTTAACTTAGTGTGGGATAGGGGCACTCTGTTTGGCTTGCAAAGTGGTGGGCGCACCGAATCCATCTTGATGTCGATGCCGCCGCTAGCCCGTTGGGAGTACGCATTTACACCGCCCGAGGGCAGCCGAGAGGCTAAATTGCATGAGTACTTGGTGCCACGCGATTGGCTAGCCGAAGCCACCCAGCTGGATAAAGTGTAAGGAGCCTGTATGACCGACCGTTACTGCGTGTTTGGAAACCCGATTAAGCACTCTAAGTCGCCATTAATTCACGGAGAGTTTGCTAACCAAACTCAGCAACCGATGTCCTACACCGCCGAACTTGCACCGGTGGAAGGTTTTGCCACTGCCTGGCGAGAATTTGTGGCAGCGGGTGGTCGAGGGGCGAATGTGACTGTCCCGTTCAAAGGCGATGCTTTTGCGCTGTGCGATACCCTGAGCCACCGCGCCAAACGCGCTCAGGCGGTGAATACGCTGATTGTCGGCGGCAATGGCCGCACTTATGGCGACACCACGGATGGCATTGGGCTGGTGCGCGACCTTGGATATCATCACGTGCCCATCAAGGATAAACGCGTGCTGGTGATCGGTGCCGGTGGTGCAGTGCGTGGCATACTTGAACCGCTACTTGCCGAACAACCCAGTGACGTTGTTATCGTCAATCGAACGGCGGCAAAAGCCGCCCAATTAGCTGATGCCTTTGCCGACTTAGGCACCCTTCATGGCGGTGGGTTCGAGACGTTGGAAGGCCAGTTTGATCTGGTGATTAATGGTACCAGCGCCAGTCTTTCTGGGGATTTGCCGCCGCTGCCGGATAACTTATTTAATCAAGGCGCTTGGGCCTACGACATGATGTATGGCTCAGAACCCACGGTGTTTTTGCAGTGGGCAGGACCACGCGGCGCCAAGTTGCTCGATGGCCTGGGGATGCTGGTTGAACAAGCTGCTGAATCTTTCTTTTTATGGCGTAACCTGCGACCCGCAACAGCCCCGGTGCGCACGCTGTTAAGGCAATCGTTGAACGTCGCCAGTGACTAGCTTTCGAGTGCTCAACAAACAAAAGGCAGCCATTGCGGCTGCCTTGATTGGTTAATGCTGGTTGTTCTCGCATGTTTAGCGAGATTTGGTGTAAAAGCCAATCATGCACATAACGAGACCAACCACCGAGACCAGCATACCGCCGTTAACCAGCAGCGGTGAGCGCTCAAGCCACGATACAAAGGGCTGTGGCGTGTCACGGCACACATTTGTCAGGTAGTCCCAGTGCCCACCGTCGAGCTGACAAGCGCGTACGTCCCCCAGCTCCCAGAAATAGACGCCGAGCAACACTAAAATCGGCAAGACAAGCAGCAATAAGCCAAGTCGAATCATTCAAACCTCAATGTTAAGGTGCCTAGGGGCGTGGGCAGTTGGGGGTGCGGCCGCTATTGCGCGCCTGCTCGTAGCTTGCCAACGCGTTATTCATGTTGGCTTGAAGCCCTTCAATACGCTGTCCTTCACTTGGGTGCGTCGACATCCAGGCGGGTGGAGCACCACCACCAGAGGCTGCCTGCATGTTTTCCCAAACGGTAACGCTTTCCCGTGGATCAAAACCGGCTTGGGCCATTAACTGAAGGCCGATAACATCGGCTTCACTTTCATGTCTACGGGAGAACGGCAACGCAATACCGTATTCCGCTCCCATCCCCAGCACCCCCATTAGCTGTTGGCCACCCGGGGTTTGCATGCCGGAGGTGCTGGCAAGTACCGATAAACCAAGTGACGTTGCGCTTTTCGTTGAGGCACGCTCGTTGGCATGATTCGCAATAACGTGGCCAATTTCGTGGCCGACGACCGAGGCTAGCTGGTTTTGATTGGTAGCGATATTGAGCATGCCCGTATTCACGCCCATGTAGCCACCGGGCAGCGCAAAGGCGTTGGGCTGTTCAGATTCAAAGACACGAATTTGCCAATCAAGATTACGCTGTTCGGCTGGCAACACCTCTACAATGGCATCGGTAATGCACTGAACATAACGATGGCTTGCCTGACCTGCGGTGGGAATATCTCGTTGATATTGTGCAAAGGCTTGCCGGCCCATTTGATTGAGCTGATCATCTGAAAGCAGCAGTAACTGAGAACGACCGGTAGGTGAGGTGGAGCATGCTGCGACAGCAGCACACAGCGCAGTAACAGCCAAGGGACGAAGCCAGCGCATAGGCAGTTTCCTTATAGACGAGTAGGGATCTTTGCACACAAGATAACCACTGTCAGTGGTAAATCAACTCATATCATAACGCACTCTGAGGACAATCATGGATGCTGAATTGAGCCACCGCTTAACGCGGTTGCTGGACCACGTAGAACATTGGTTGCCGCCTGCGCCGACCCAAGTGGATTGGGATAAGCATGTAGCGGCTATTTGGCAGCGCCATCCGTTAGGTGGTCGCTTGGTTCCCGTGCCACCGCGCGACACGATGACGCTGGATGACCTGCTCGGCATCGAGCGTCAAAAATTAGCCCTAGTCGATAACACCCGTGCGTTTTTGCAGGGGCTACCTGCGAACCATGGCTTGCTGTGGGGATCCCGTGGCAGCGGGAAGTCATCGGTAGTCCGCGCGCTGCTTAACTCGCTGGCGGATGACGGGCTGCGCTTGATTCAAGTGGACCGCCACGATTTGGGTAGTCTGCCGATATTGGTAGAGCAGCTGCGCGATACGCCACATCGTTTCGTAGTCTATTGCGACGATCTTTCGTTTGAAGGTAATGATGATGCTTACAAGGCGCTAAAAAGCGTCTTAGACGGCGCATTAACGGGGCCGCCGGAAAACGTTTTGTTGTATGCCACTTCTAACCGCCGCCATTTATTGCCGGAATCCATGGATGACAATAGCGGTACGCGTCTTGTCGGTGAAGAGCTGCATCACGGTGACGCTGTTGAGGAAAAAATCTCGCTGTCGGATCGCTTCGGCTTATGGTTAGGTTTTCATCCTTTCAGCCAGGCGACTTACTTAGAGGTCTGTGAGCACTGGGTAACGCGTATTGGTGATAAGCAGGATTGGAGTGATGCTGCACGCGCAGAAGCGGTTCGTTTTGCCACGCTAAGAGGAGGGCGCAGTGGCCGAACGGCTTGGCAGTTTGCAGCCCAGTGGGTGGGCCGCAAACGGCTTCATCAAAAAGCTGATTAAAAAAACGCCTGCTGATCAGAGTCAGCAGGCGTTTGATAGATCAATGAGTTAGCTTCAGCGGCGGCTTTTGCGTGCTTCTTTAGTACGGTTGAGCTCGCGTTTTTTGGCTTTCTCTTTATCGCTTGCCCCGGCCATGTGGTCAAACGGGTTGCTACCCGAGCGGAACTCAAAGCGCATTGGTGTGCCGCGAACCTTCAACACTTTACGGAAGGTGTTGGTTAGATAGCGGCGATAGGCTTCCGGCAATGATTCAGTCTGGTTGCCATGCACGACGATAATAGGCGGATTGCTACCACCTTGGTGTGCCATGCGCAGTTTGATGCGCCGGCCGTTAACCATGGGCGGCGGGTGCTGGCTGACCGCATCTTGGAGCAGCGTGGTCAATCGGTTAGTCGACCAGTGAGCGTTCGCAGCATTGAAGGCTCGTTCGATCGAAGGATAAAGATCACCCACAGCGGTGCCGTGTAGAGCGGAGATAAAATGCATCTCGGCATACTCGGCAAAGCCCAAGCGGCGCTTAATTTCTGCGCGCATTTTCTCTTTCGCTTCGCTTTCCAGTCCGTCCCACTTATTGACGGCCAGTACTAACGCGCGGCCAGTGGTTAGCACGTAATCTAGCAGGTGAAGATCTTGCTCAACTAACCCGCTGCGCGCATCCAGTACCATGACCGCGACGTGACACTCTTTGATTGCATCAAGGGTTTTGATAATGGAAAACTTTTCAGCAATCTCGCGCACGTTCTTACGCCGCCGAATGCCCGCAGTATCAACCAATACGTAAGGCTTGCCACGGCGCTCGAATGGGATTTCAATCGCATCGCGGGTCGTGCCTGCCTCATCGAATACTACAACACGCTCTTCGCCCAGCAGCCGATTAACCAGTGTGGATTTGCCCACATTGGGGCGACCAATAACGCCAATGCGAATGCCTTTGGTGCCCGTATCCCCAGGAATGCTGGGATCGCGCTCTGGAAACGGCTCCAGCACGGTGTCAATAAGCAGAGAGACATTACGGCCATGGGCGGCAGCAATAGGCCATGGGTCGCCAAGCCCTAAGGTCCAGAAGTCGGCCATGGCCGAATGCTCTTCCAGCCCATCGGTCTTGTTGACCACCAGCCAGGTTTTTTTCTGATTAACGCGCAGGTGATTCGCAATGGCTTCATCTGCCACGTTAAGCCCCGCGCGAGCATCTACTAAGAACAGTACAATATCGGCTTCATCAATGGCGGCCAGGGACTGCTCGGCCATTGCCGCATCAATCCCTTCTTCATCACCGCTGATACCGCCGGTATCAATCACCGTATACGCTTTGCCGCCGAGCATTCCGTTCCCGTATTTACGGTCGCGGGTAAGGCCAGGAAAGTCCGCTACGAGCGCATCGCGTGAGCGGGTTAGGCGGTTAAACAACGTCGATTTGCCCACATTGGGCCGACCGACTAAAGCAATGACGGGTGTCATGGAGTTACTTCCAGGGTTTCCAGGCGACCATTATTGGCCTGGACATGAATGGTGCTGCCTTCAGTGGCAGGACGCACGCTGATGCCAGATTTATGCACGCGCGTACGGCCTACTATGGTGCCTTCACGGGCATCAAGTAGATGAACGTAGCCTTCGAAGTCACCGACCACCACGCGGCCATTTGCAAACGCAGGGGCGGTTAACCGACGGTCTTCCAGATCATCGTTACGCCACACTTCCTGTCCATTGTCGGCATTTAGGCCTACGACGTGGCTATCATCGGTGACGACTAGCAGAATATTACCTACCAAAATAGGCGTATGGCGGCTAGATAAGTTGCTTTCCCATAGAACGCCACCGCGGGTTGCTTCCAAAGCGACAACGCTACCGTTATAGCTAGTAACGAAGAGTCGACCGTCGGGCGTTACTACCGGCTGGCCGGCAAGATCAACCAACCTGTCGACGTCGCTACGTCCGCGGGGAGTCGCAATTTGTAATTCCCACAGTGGCTGACCATTGCGGTTATCTAATGTTGCTAGTCGTCCGTTAGCAAAACCAACAAAGCTGACAGGATCAATGACCATTGGCGTGCCAGTACCCCGAAGGGTGAGCGCCGGTTGGGGGCTGGCGTATACCCAACGCTCTTCGCCAGTGACGCGATCGAGCGCGGTAATTTGGCCATCAACGCTCTGCACTAGTAGTAGCTGTTGATTCGCTTGAGGTGCTGCCAGCACTTCACTGGAAACCCGTGAGCGCCAATTGACACTGCCGTCGCGCTGATCCAGGGAAATAACTTCTCCGTTACGAGTGCCTAAATAAACCTGACCTGCAATAGCGTTAAGCGCGCTTGAGATAGGCGTATCCAGCTCGATTTCCCACTCACGGTTACCGTTACTGGCGTTAAAGGCGGCGACCAATCCATTGGCATCCGCAGCAAATACGCTGTCGCCTTCGCGAGCCGGAGCAATGGGGTAGCGGGCACGACCAAGACCATCGCCTACGTCTCTGTCCCATACTTCATCAAGCGTTGAGGTTGCTGTAAAACTACGCAGCTCTTTAGGCGAGTCAGCCGGTTCGCCTTTACTGGCACAGCCTGCTAGCAAGGCGAGTGCAACAGCGCCAACGGTAATGCGCACAGACGGCTTTGAAAGTAGCGATTTGGGAAGACTGGTCATGATCATTGTGTCACCTCTTCGACGCCGAGATCGTCAAGCTTGAGCTGTACGCCGTAAAGCGGCTGATTCTGGGTTTGCGCCAGTTCAAGCGCAGTTTGCCAAGCATCTCGCGCTTGTTCTGTTTGGTCTAGCGCCGCGTAAGCGTCGCCGCGAACATTGGCCCGCTGAGCTGCCAGGGCATCGCTAATCGACTCATCTAACAAGCTCAAAGCGGCTTGTGGATTGCCGTTGGCAATTTCAATACGCGCTAATCTCAGCCATGCGAGACTTTTCACATAGCGCCGAGAGGAGTCGCCAGCCACGTTCTCAAGGGCACTTTTCGCGGCTTCAAGATCACCTTGTTGAACGGCTAAACGTGCTCCTAGCAGCTGTGCTAGCTCAGCGTAGAGGGTATCGCCATGGTCACTGGTGATGTCATCAATGAGCTCACGGGCATTGGCTAACTGATCATCCGCCAAAGTGTTACCCGCGGTCATATTGACGAGTTGCTGATAACGCACGGAGGCGGCTTCTGCCTGGCCTTCTTGATAGTTTTGCCATGCATTCCAGCCAAACACACCCGCCGCAGCAAGAACAGCCCCTGCTATGAGAGAGGTTCCGTTCTCTTTCCACCAGCGTTTAATTACCTCTAGCTGTTCTTCTTCGCTTCTCAGCTCCGCCACGGGCGGCCTCCTGTTCTTTAGCCCAGCCGCAGGGGCGGCTGGCGAGTGTTCGTCTGCCAGAGAGTAGGCAGTTAAGTTAGTGGGGCACTAGGTTTTGCAGTGTCGCGCTGAGCTCAGCCTGAGACACGCGCAACTGTTCGCGATCATCACGCAGGAACTTAAGCGTTACGGCTTGCTCTGCTAGCTCATCTTCGCCCAATAAGACGGCAATCGGCGCGTTGCTTTTGTCGGCTTTTTTCATACGGCTTTTAAAACTGCCGCCACCACAGTGTAACTGCAACCTAAGGGTTGGCAGCTCACTACGTAGCTTTTCAGCCAGGGTGAGGGCGACAATAGTAGCGTTATCATCCATAGGTAGCAGATAAACATCACAGCCACCTAGCGCTTCTTCTGGAATCAGCTCTAATGTTTCCAGCAGCAATATTAAGCGCTCGATACCCATGGCAAAACCGACCGCTGGCGTGGGCTTTCCGCCTAGCTGTTCGACTAGGCCATCGTAGCGACCGCCTGCACATACCGTGCCTTGGCTGCCTAGGGCCGTGGTTGTCCACTCAAATACCGTACGGCAGTAGTAATCAAGACCGCGTACCAAACGTGGGTTAACAACGTAGTTAATGCCTGCTGCATCCAGCATTGCTTTGAGTTGTTCAAAATGTGTCCGCGACTCATCGTCCAAATGATCCATCAACTGCGGCGCACCGTTGAGCATTTCCGCCATCGCTGGATTCTTGGAATCCAAAATTCGCAGTGGGTTGCTAGTGAGGCGGCGCTTAGAGTCATCATCAAGGACGTCGTGATGCTGGTCAAAATAAGCGACGAGTTTATCGCGATAGGCCGCGCGCGCTTCTGCGGAGCCTAGGGAGTTAAGCTCTAGCGTTACATGTTCCAGTAAGCCTAGCTCTTGCCATAGGCGCGCTGAAAGCAGAATGACTTCCGCGTCAATATCCGGTCCATCAAAGCCGTACGTTTCTACGCCTACCTGATGAAATTGGCGATAGCGGCCTTTTTGCGGACGCTCGTGGCGGAACATCGAGCCTTGATACCACAACCGTTGCGTTTGGTTATGCAGCAAGCCATGTTCCATCGCTGCACGTACACAGCTAGCTGTGCCTTCGGGGCGCAGCGTCAGGCTGTCGCCGTTGCGGTCGTCGAAGGTGTACATCTCTTTTTCGACAATATCGGTGACTTCACCAATAGAGCGAGCAAATAGCGCCGTCTGTTCCACAATGGGCGTACGGATTTCATCAAAGCCATAGCGATGCATCAGCTGACGCACTTTGGCTTCAAAAAATTGCCAGCGGGGGCTTTCGCTGGGCAATAAGTCATTCATACCACGGATAGCTTGAATTTTTTTTGCGGCGGACTTGCTCAATGAAAACTCCTTGTGTGGGAGACAACGCTGAAGCGGGAAAAGACAGCTTATGCCCGCCCAGGTTGGGTATCACTTGCTCGGCTTTTTAAATGCTACGAGCAATCATGTCGTCTTCTTGCTGCTGTTTTTGGCGAACTTTCTCGCGGATTAGCTTTTCCAGGTCATCCACTAGGTGGTCGTTGCGCAGCTTGCTAGCGGGCTTGCCATCGATGTAAACCAAATTGGCAGGAGAGCCACCGGTTAGGCCAATATCGGTTTCTTTCGCTTCACCCGGGCCATTAACGACGCATCCAATCACCGACACGTCCAGTGGGGTCATGACGTCTTCAAGCCGCTCTTCTAGCTGGTTCATGGTGCTGATAACATCAAAATTTTGCCGTGAGCAGCTGGGGCAGGCAATAAAATTAATGCCTTTGGCTCGCAGCCTTAGGCTTTTAAGCATGTCAAAGCCGACTTTGATTTCTTCTACTGGATCGGCGGCGAGCGATACGCGAATGGTGTCGCCAATGCCATCCATTAGCAGCATGCCAAGGCCAATCGACGACTTCACTGTACCCGAACGCAGGCCGCCAGCTTCGGTAATGCCTAGATGGAGTGGCTGCTCGATACGGGTAGCCAGATCGCGGTACGCGGCTACCGCCATAAACACATCTGAGGCTTTAACGCTGACTTTAAATTCCTGGAAATCAAGCCGATCCAGGTAATCAATATGGCGCATGGCCGACTCCACTAACGCTGCGGGCGTGGGCTCGCCATACTTTTTCTGTAGATCTTTTTCCAGCGACCCGGCATTGACGCCAATACGAATCGGTATGCCGTTATCGCGGGCAGCATTAACCACCGCACGTACGCGATCTTCGCGGCCAATGTTACCTGGGTTAATACGCAAGCAGTCGACACCTAATTCGGCGACGCGCAGGGCAATTTTGTAGTCAAAATGAATGTCTGCCACCAGTGGGACATCGACCCGCTGCTTAATTTTGCCAAAACTTTCAGCGGCGTCCATATCGGGTACTGAAACGCGGACGATATCGGCTCCCGCGGTTTCTAACTGCTGAATTTGTGCCACGGTGGCATCAACGTCCAGCGTATTGGTGTTGGTCATACTCTGAACAGCAATAGGTGCATTACCACCTACGGCTACATTGCCAACGTGAATTTGACGCGAGAAGCGGCGTTTAATCGGAGAAGGGGCGTGCATAAGACGGGTCACTCTCCCAATGTAAAGCGGGCAACGTTATTGGCACCGGCGCGCTGGACAAGGTTAACGTCCTCGCCTTCATAGCGCAGCTCTACGCCGGTGGCATTGCCGATAGTTAAACGAAAAGGCGGTTCGCCCTCAACACTTGCTGTGGTGCCAGGCGTTTGCAGACCAACGAACACCCGTTGGTTATTGGCATCAAAGATTTCAGTCCACGACTGCTCGTTAAACGTAAGTTCAAGCAGGTTCGGGTTTGTGGCTGGCGCTGTTTCAGTTGTTGTGTCTTCACTATCAGTGGCGGTATCTGTTTGTTCAGCGGTATCGGTAGAGGTTAGCTCAGCAGCTTGTGTCTCTTCGGCAGACGTAGGCAACTCAGAGGCTGACTCAATGGCAGCCGTTGCGGCGTTAGCCGCTCCCTCATCGACTCCCTCGGCTGTGCCAGCTTGTTGTGTGGGGGCACTGTTAGATAGCTGAGGTGTGGCAGCCAGCGTTTGTTCCGTCGTCGATGTTGCATTGTCGGCTGGCGTCTCGCTGGAACCACCTTCTTCTAGAGAAGGGTTGCTCCCCATGCTGGGGGGCTCACTGCCGCCACGGCTTTGCCACCACATTACCGTGACGGCAATTAAGGCAACAATGACGAGAAGGGTGACTAGCTTAAATAACCATGCGCCAATACGCGATGGTGGCCGAGTGACTGAAACAGGGGTCACTCGGCGATCTGTCTCTGTATTCCCATGGCTAGCTTGGTAGGCCTCAAGCACTAAACGGTCATCCATGCCTAGGTACTTGGCGTAAGCACGTAAATAGCCCCGGCGATAAGCGGCAACAGGGATTTCTTCGTAGTTATCTTGTTCTAAACCGTCGACAACCGCCGGGCGTAAATTAAGTGCCCGTGCGGCATCGGTAAGCGGTACGCCGAGTGCTTCGCGTTGACGTGAGAGAAGCTCGCCGGGTGAGGCAGTGGGGCTAGAGGTCGTAACATTATCGTATGGTTGTGTATCGCTCATAGCTGAGCATCCTTCAATAATTAGGTGGCCAGGGCACCGTTAGTCAATATTCAATAAGCGTTGGTAGTTTGCAGCCGCAGCGTGATCACCACGGGCGTGGGCGATGTCGATCGCCATTTCCAACGCGACTGGATCTTGCCCGGCCAGCTGCAAGTAACGCTGCAGCGGCTCCCAGGCTTGACCATCATTGCCCTGTGAAACGTCAAGTTCGGCTAATAATAAATATCCACGCGGGCTACGTGGATCAATGCTCACGGCACGCAATAGGCGTTTGCGCGCTTCATCAATATTGTCGGCTGCCAAATAACACTGCCCTAGATTAGTAAATAGCTGGGCACGATTGGCATATTGGGCATCATGAGATGCTATTTCTAACTGTTCGCAGGCGGCGTTGAACTGCCCCTGCTGATATAAAAACGCTGCGTAATTATTACGCGCACGTGTTAAAGAGGGAGCTATGTTAATCGCTTGCTGAAAATAGCGATTTGCAAGCTCATTTTCACTCTGCTGTTGATAGACCAGCGCAAGCGCCTGAAGTGCCTCGGCGTTGCGTGGATTAATTTCAAGCGCACGATCAAGCGCGCTGAGCGCGCGGGTTAAGTTGTCGCGTTCTAAGTAAGCAACGCCTAGCTGGGTGTAAGCGTCTGCAGCGCCATCGCCTGCCTGCGAGGACGTGCTATCTGAAGTGGCACAGCCAGCTAACAACATGCTGCTTACTAGCACACACAGCATGTGACCCCGGGATGGGTAAAGCCGCCAGCGGTGACCGATCATGTACACCCTCTTGTAGTCATTGTCTTCAAAGAACCGTCTTCAAAGAACTATCTTCCACGAACCGTCTTCAAAGAACCGTCTTCAAAGAACCGTCTTCAAAGAACCGTCTTCAAAGAACCGTCTTCAAAGAACCGTCTTCAAAGAACCGTCTTCAAAGAACCGTCTTCAAAGAACCGTCTTCAAAGTACTATCTTCCACGAACCGTCTTCAAAGAGCCATCTTCAAAGTACTATCTTCCACGAACCATCTTGCAGTGACCATTAGACGCGTCGTTAGTCGACAAACTTGGGCGCTTGTGGCCGTTTGAAAACGTGTCCATCAAAGCGCCGCACTCGACGGAAGTCAAGATAGCGGTGGCTTAGTCCGCATCAAGCTGTACAGACTGAATGTAGCGCGCACTTCGCTTAGTGCGGTCTTTCACCTTTCCTACCAGTTGGCCGCAAGCAGCGTCGATATCATCGCCCCGGGTAATGCGTACAGTGGCGTTATAGCCCAGGTCGTATAACCATTGCTGAAAGCGCATCACTTGGTTACGTGAGGGTTTTTCGTAGCCTGAGTTAGGAAACGGGTTGAACGGTATTAGGTTGATTTTGCAGGGCAGTTCTTTTAACAGCGCCGCCAGTTGCTCGGCATGCTCCTGCTGATCATTGACATCTCTAATGAGCGTATATTCGATGGTAACCTGACGGTTATCCGGGCATTTGGATAGGTAACGATGACAGGCATCCAGCAGCGCGCGAATATTATATTTACGGTTGATCGGCACCAGCTCGTTGCGTAGTTCATCAGTAGAAGCGTGCAACGAAATGGCTAAGCTTACGTCGATCTCATCGCCAAGCTTATCTATCATCGGCACAACGCCAGATGTGGAGAGCGTGACGCGGCGTTTGGAAAGTCCGTAGCCGTTGTCGTCGAGCATCAGCTTCATCGCTGGCACGACGTTATCAAAGTTAAGCAGTGGCTCACCCATACCCATCATGACTACGTTAGTCACCGGGCGATTAGCGGTATCGCGGCGCGGGCCTACGCTACGCTGGGCGACCCAAACTTGGCCGATAATTTCGGCAGCGGTTAGGTTGCGCTGAAAGCCTTGTTTGCCCGTTGAGCAAAAGCTGCAGTCTAATGAACAGCCTACCTGGGAAGAGACGCATAGCGTGCGGCGTTTACCGTTTTCCGCCGGAATCAGCACCGTTTCCACGTAGCTGCCATCTTCTACTTCCAGAACCCACTTGCGTGTGCCGTCGTTGGACGTGCCTTCATAGACAACGCTGGGACCACGAATCTCCGCTAGCCGAGCCAGTTTTTCACGCAGCGGTTTGGATAGATTCGTCATGGCAGCAAAATCATCGCTACCTTCCTGGTGAATCCACTTCATTAGCTGAGCAGCGCGAAACTTCTTTTCGCCAATCGACAAAAAGAAGTCTTCCATCTGCTCGCGAGACATGCCCAGCAGGTTCTGGCGCTCTGGCGCATTAGTGGCGGCAGGTTCGCTTTCGGTCGAGGAAAAAGAGGCAGGCGTATGTTGAGCTACGGTAGTGGTCATGGCGGTCAGCGTTCAGAGAAAAGGCGGGGGCATAGCCCCCGCGAAAATGGCCGGCAACGGATGTTGAATCGGCGGCACGCTTGGTTTAGCGCGGGCAAATTTCGTCGTTACCGAAGAAGTAGCTAATTTCGCGCTCAGCGCTTTCCGGAGAATCAGAACCATGGACAGCGTTGGCGTCGATTGTTTCCGCAAAGTCAGCGCGGATAGTGCCAGGTGCCGCTTCTTTCGGGTTAGTAGCTCCCATCAGATCGCGGTTTTTAGCAATAGCGCCTTCGCCTTCCAGTACCTGAACAACAACCGGGCCAGAGGTCATGAAGCCAACCAGGTCTTTAAAGAAAGGACGCTCTTTATGCTCGGCGTAGAAACCGCCTGCTTTTTCTTCAGAAAGATGAACCATCTTCGCAGCAACAACTTTCAAGCCTGCTTTTTCAAAGCGAGAAATGATGTCGCCAATCGCATTTTTAGCAACGGCATCAGGCTTGATGATAGAAAGAGTACGTTCAATTGCCATGGTGGAATCTCCTTAAGAGGCATAAAGCAGAAGTGCCGCCCCGGAAAGCCGAGGCGGCGCAGGAAAAAAGAGTCGGCAGGGCTGTGGTGCATTACCGATTGCCGAGTGGCCGCGATTATAGCGCCTCAAGGGGGTGATGAATACCAGTGATGCAGCGCTAAACGCTTAGACCGTGAAGCTTTCGCCACAGCCGCACTCATCTTTAACGTTGGGATTGTTGAAACGGAAAAAGCGATTCAGCCCTTCGCTTACGTAGTCCACTTCACTACCGTTGAGTATTTCTAGCGCGTCTGGAGCGATATACACGCTGGCGCCGTGCTCCTCAACGTGAATTTCGTCATCGCTTACCTCATCGGCAAAGTCGAGTACGTAGCTATAGCCTGAGCAGCCACTGGGCTTTACAGAAACGCGCAGCCCAAGCCCTTGGCCACGCTCATCGAGAACGTGACGAATTTGCTGAGCAGCAGCGGGGGTAATGTTGAGAGTTGCCATCGGGCGTCCTCCTTCAAGAAGTCGGTAGGTTGATTGCCAAATGTGGCATCAGCCGTTTAACGCGTTGAGCGGAGTCCGCTCAACGCGTGGCGCAGTAGTGTCAGCGCATGATCAATGTCGGCGTCAGTGGTGAAACGCCCAAAACTAAAACGTAGCGATGAGAGTGCAAGGGTACGCGGTGTGCCGATTCCCAATAAAACGTAAGAAGGATCGACGCTAGCAGAGTTGCAGGCAGATCCGGTTGACACAGCAACGTCGCGCAGCGCCATCAATAGAGATTCACCGTCTACCCCTTTAAATGCCAGGTTTAAAATATTGGGAACGGCATTTTCCAACGGCGAGTTGGTAACCACACCCTCAATATCTTCTAGCCCTTTTAGGAAGCGCGCGTGTAGCTGGGCGATGTGAGCTCGATCTTCCTGGTGATGGCTTTGCATTAGCGCAAACGCTTCACCCATACCGGCAATTTGATGAGTCGGAAGCGTGCCAGAGCGCATGCCTCGTTCGTGGCCGCCGCCATGGATTAGTGCTTCTATGCGTATATCTGGATGGCGTTTAACGTAGAGCGCGCCAATGCCCTTAGGGCCATAAGCTTTATGTCCAGATAGCGACATTAAATCAATTTGTTGCGCCACCACATCTAATGGAATGCGTCCCACTGCTTGGGCTGCATCAGTATGAAAAACAGCCCCGAATTCATGGGCAACCTCTGCCAGCGCGGCTATATCATTAATGCTACCCAGTTCGTTATTGACCGCCATTAATGACACGAGTGCCGTGTCGTCTCGCATGGCGGCACGCAACTGTTCTGGCGTGGTACGCCCGTCCTGCCCGGGCGTCAGCCAGGTCACTTCAAAATCTTCGCTTTCCAGGGCGTTGGCGGTATCCACGATTGCTTTATGCTCAATGGTAGACGTCACCAGATGCATGCCGCGCTCACGATTGGCGCGCATATAGCCAATGAGCGCTAGATTGTTGGCCTCAGTGGCACCGCTGGTCCAAACCACTTCGCGAGGGTCCGCGCCAATGGTGTCGGCGACTTGACGGCGAGCTTGCTCTACCACTTGTTCCGCCTGCCAGCCTAACATGTGGCTGCGCGAGGCAGGGTTGGCAAACAGCTGATCAGCGGTTAAATAGCGCTGCATGACGTCGGCCACACGGGGGTCTACCGGTGTGGTTGCGGCATAATCCAAATAAATCGGCAGCGAAGGGGAGGAAGTCATCGTCATAGAGTCCAACGTGCGGTGAAAGCCGTTAAGGGGATGAGGCGAGAATGCCTGCTTCAACGCGTTGCTTTTGCCGGGAGGCAATGCGTATAACATCGGGGCGCTGCATCAGTTGTGCAAGGCTGGTGTCATCAAGGAAGTTACGAATCTGCCCTGATAGGTCACACCACAGGTGATGGGTTAGGCAGGTGTCGCCTTGTTGGCAGTCTGAAAGCCCCTGGCAACGTGTTGCATCCACGGTCTCATTAACGGCATCAATCACTTGAGAAACGCTGATGTCTTCGGCTGGTTTAGCCAGCAAATAGCCGCCACCAGGACCGCGTACGCTGCTAACGAGACCCGCTCGGCGCAGGCGCGCAAATAGTTGCTCAAGATATGAGAGCGAAATTTCCTGACGCTGAGAAATATCCCCCAAGCTGGTCGGGCCTTGAGGGGTATTTATCGCCAAATCAAGCATGGCGGTAACGGCGTAACGGCCTTTAGTGGTCAAGCGCATGACAGGCACCTCGACGCTGAACCTCAGCGCACTTACGGCAAATGTAGCGCCATTATGGAAATCCTGAGTGCTTTGGTCAACTATTGCGCGATGTCGTTGAATCTGAGGATGAGTCAGTCGCTGAACCAGGAGCGCTTTGCTGCCTGCTGGCGGCGGCTGTCTCGGTCGCCTCGGCGTTGGCTTTTGGCTCGGAACTGTGTTTGCCAACCCCTGGGCAGCCTGTGTCGTTTTCATCAAGAATGTCGGCGAAATCTTCATCACGCAGGGCCGGGAGTTGGCCGTCGCGATAGCTGGCATCTAATTTACGCAGTGTCGAGCACATACGCTCAATGCGTTCATCCACGGCGTGCATGTGATCAAGCATCGCCTGCATCGAGCGTGCCACAGGGTCGGGCATGTCCTGACTAACACCGTAAGCATCGAAACCAAATTTTTGGCAAATCGCTTCGCGGCGAGCCGGGTCAACATCTAACGCTTCCTCAACGTCGGGGTCGGCGCGCTTAACGATCTTGCCGGGAATACCCACCACCGTTGCGCCGGACGGTACTTCTTTGGTGACCACCGCATTAGAGCCAATTTTAGCTCCTGCGCCTACGGTGAACGGGCCAAGGATCTTAGCGCCAGCACCAACAATCACACCATCTTCGAGCGTAGGATGACGTTTACCCTTATTCCAACTGGTGCCACCTAAGGTAACTCCTTGATAAAGGGTCACGTTATCGCCGACTAACGCTGTTTCGCCAATCACTACGCCCATGCCGTGATCAATAAAGAAGCGGCGGCCAATAGTGGCGCCAGGGTGGATCTCAATGCCGGTCAGCCAGCGGGAAAACGTCGATAGCGTTCGCGCCAACCATTTAAAATTTTTCTTCCACAGCCAGTGGCCACAGCGGTGAAGCAGCAGGGCGTGCAGGCCGGGATAGTTGGTCAGCACCTCAAGAAAGTTACGTGCCGCTGGGTCGCGGTCGAATACGCTGTTAATGTCTTCACGCAGGCGTTGAAACATGGGTGATCCTTGGGCGTTAAAGGGCGGCAGTCATAAGTTCTTGGAATATGGCTAGTGCCTAGTGCAATGCAGCGCTCAAAAAAACGATGTTGGGGCGCGCCGATGCGACTTCAAGCTTCGGTTGCCCAAGCCGCAGCGGTGGTCAGCGCTATGGGCGATGTTTGTCGGCCGCTTTTTCGGTTGCCGAAAGAATGCCACGCAGAATATTTATCTCCATTTTTTCAGGGCGAGCGCGTAGGTATAGACGACGCAATCTCGCCATCAGTTGGCGCGGCTGTGCGGGGTCATGAAATTCAATGGCAATCAGCGTGCGCTCCAAGTGCTCAAAGTAGCGCTCTAGTTCGGCATGGGTGGCCAGCGCATCATCCGATTCTTCAGCGGTACTGGCGCTATCCTGTTGGCTTAGCCATGCCATACGGCACTCATAGGCAATCACCTGAACGGCGGCAGCCAGGTTTAGCGAGCTGAAATCTGCATTGGTGGGAATATGCACGTGGGCATGACAACGCTGCAGCTCGGCATTGGTTAAGCCGCTGTCCTCGCGGCCAAACACCAGCGCGACACGTGCATTGTCGGGCTGGCACTCGCTGGGCAGGCGCTCGCCCAGCGCGCGTGGGGAAATCATCGGCCAGGGCAGCGTGCGCGAGCGGGCGCTAGCACCCACGGCAAGCGTGCAGTCAGCAACGGCGTCTTCAAGAGAGGTGTGAACGTTTGCCTGATGAAGCAGATGGTCGGCTCCCGACGCGCGTGAAATGCTGTCTTGGGTAATCACCTCACAGCGCGGCGCTACTAGGGCTAAATCGGCTAAGCCCATGTTGTGCATGGCGCGGGCGACGCCGCCAATATTACCAGGATGGCTAGTGCCAATAAGAACAATACGGATGCGCTCAAGCATAATGGGCTCGGTAATCAAGTACGGAAAACGCGCAGTTTAGCATGAGTCGATAGCATGCCCGAGAGGGCTCTGTTAGAATTGCCCGCCAAAGCAGTCCTGCCACTGCCTCCGTTCTTTAACATCACTGTGACAAGGCCCGATCATGAATCCTATGGTCCAATTTACGCTGCGCGCTGCGCGTGGCGCTGTTGAACACTTTTTACGTGTTCGTGAACGCATTGAAAATGCTCACGATGAATTTAACCTCGACCGCTTGCTAGAAGACACCGCTCGCAAAGCAGAGGCCACCATTGTTCAACAGCTGCAGCGTGGGTATCCCCTGCACGGCTTCAGTGGCCGCTATACGCCCCATAAAGCGGGTGAAGGCGAAGGCGCTAATATCGTCTGGAAAATTGAACCATTGCACGGCTATTCCAATTTAGCAGTGGCAGGTAAGGGCTTTGCTCTCTCAGTGGTGTGTCTCGTTAAAGATCGCCCCGAACACGCGGTAATTATCTGCCCGTTTTCTGACGATGAGTATATCGCCAGCCGTGGTCGCGGTGCCCAGCACAACGATAAGCGCATGCGTGTTAGTAAGCCTACTGCCATTAGCGGTACGCGGATAGCGATGAGCCTGCCCGAAACCTGGCTGCGCCCCAGCCATTTGCCAGCTTACCTGACTATTACTCAGCAGTTAGCCCCCCAAGTGGACACCATGTTGGCATCTGGTAGCGGCCTGCTGGATATTTGTGAGCTTGCCTGTGGGCGTGTGGACAGCGTCTTTGTTCTGGGTCTTGAAGAGCAAGATATGCAGGTGGGAACGCTATTGCTGAAAGAAGCTGGTGCATTGATGGGTACGCCTGACGGCAAGCCGACAGTGGCCGCTGAAGGTCAACTGATGGCTGCTGGGCCGCGTCTGTACAAAGCTTTGATTAAACAATTAGCACCGCATTTTTAAGTTCGTAAAGATGGTAAGTGGTAAAAGCGATTGATACAGTCTGCTCGATGACCACGTATTAAAAAGGCCCTGCCGGGTGACCGGCAGGGCCTTTTCGTTGGCGGCTATCCCGCGATTAGGGCAGCTCTTCTTCCTCTTCATCCGTCTCTTTCTTGGTGGGAATAAGGTCTTCCCGTGAAAGCTTGAGCGGAATCAGTAACGCACCTGAGATATAAATTGATGAGAACGTACCCACCACGATGCCAATTAACAGCGCAATAGCGAAGTTCTCGATCATGTCGCCGCCTAATAGCAGCAGCGCCAGCAACACCAGTACCGTAGTACCAGAGGTGGCGAGCGTACGGGACAGGGTGGCATTGATCGCTTCGTTGAAGATTTGCGGCATATCATCAATACGCGATGTTCGAATAGTCTCGCGAATACGGTCATAGACAACGATTGTATCGTTTAGCGAGTAGCCGATAACGGCCAAAACCGCTGCCAGAACCGTTAGATCGAACTCAAGCTTGAACAGCGCGAAGACGCCCACAACAATGATGACATCGTGCAGCAAGGCTAGCAGGGCACCAATAGCGAACTTGTATTGAAAGCGAAAGGCAACGTAAAGCATCACCACGCCTAATGCCACTAGAAGGCCTAAGCCGCTTTGGTCGCGAAGTTGGTCGCCTACCTGCGCACCGACAAACTCGGCCCGCACAAGATTAACGCTATCGCCATTGGCACGTAGCAGACTGACAACATCGTTACCGACATCCGCATCGAACGCTTGCTGAATGCGGATAAGTATTTCTGTTGATGCGCCAAACGTTTGCACCGACACGTCTTGGAAACCACTGTCTTCGAGCAATTGGCGAATCGCGTCTAAGGAAGGGACTGCGCCGTAGCGCACTTCCACCAGGGTGCCGCCGGTGAAGTCCAGTCCGAGATTTAGCTGCTGAAAAATAATCGCGCCAATCGAGATGATTAGCATCAAGGCAGAGACGATAAACGCAAGGTTGCGCCGCCCCATAAAGTCGATTCGCAGTTGTGATAGGGGTTTCATTACCACCTCTTAAATTCTGGGCTAAGCACGTGGTTCAGATCCATGCTTTTCAAATCTATGCCATTGAGATCCATGTGTTTAAATCCACAGCTTTTTGACGGGTTTGCCGCCATAGGTCAGGTTGACCATGGCGCGCGTTACCAGTAGTGCCGTGAACATGGATGTCAAAATGCCAATGGAGAGCGTAACGGCAAACCCTTTCACTGGGCCGGTGCCGATCGAGAATAGAATCACCGCTACCAGCAGCGTGGTGATGTTGGCATCCACGATAGAGGTGAAAGCGCGCTCGTAGCCCGCATAGATTGCTTGCTGAATTGACATGCCGTTGCGCAATTCTTCGCGTATGCGCTCGAATATCAGCACGTTGGCATCAACTGCCATGCCTAGCGTCAGCACAATCCCGGCAATGCCTGGTAGTGTTAACGTAGCGCCTAGCATCGACATAACCGCGACGAGCAGCGTTAGGTTTAGCGCTAGGGCAATGTTGGCAAATACCCCGAACACTTTGTAGCGCACCAGCATAAACAGCACGACCAGTAATAGGCCGATTTGTACCGACAGCAGGCCGCGCTCAATGTTTTCGGCACCCAAGCTTGGCCCAATAGTGCGTTCTTGGACAAAGTAGATAGGCGCGGCTAGCGAACCAGAGCGAAGCAGAAGGGCAAGCTCAGCAGCTTCCGTTGGTGAGTCTAAACCGGTAATGCGGAAGCTATTGCCCAGAGCACTTTGAATGGTGGCAAGGCTGATCAAACCGCGTTCGACGTAGGGCTCGCGAATAATCGTTTCTTCGCCCGTTTCAGGATCGATTTCTACGCGGTCTTCACTTTTATGTTCAATGAACAATACCGCCATATTGCGACCGATGTTGGTTCGCGTGGCGCGGTTCATTAACGTGCCGCCGGTGCCATCCAAGTTAATGTTGACCTGGGGGCGACCATTTTCATCAAAGCTATTGCTGGCACTGGATACGCTATCACCGGTAATGATGACATCGCGCATCAGCTCTGCCGAGCGTGTTGGGTCATTGCGGAATTCTAGACGTTCGGTTTCCATGTCAGGCGTATCGTTGCGAGCTTCCAGGCGAAACTCCAGGTTTGCCGTTGCACCCACAATACGCTTTGCAGCCACGGTATCTTGAACGCCGGGCAGTTCAACCACGATTTGACTAGGCCCTTGGCGTTGAACCATCGGCTCAGCGACGCCCAGCTCGTTAACGCGGTTACGCAGCGTGGTTAAGTTTTGATTGATCGCATAGTCCTGAACCTCGTTAACCGTTTGGTCGCTGAGCGTCATGACTAGGTTGGAAGCACGACCATCGCCCTCGTTGGTGTATTCAAAATTAGGGAAGTCGCGGCTAATCAAGCGCCGGGCAGTATCGCGGTCTTCAGCGCTACCAAAGCTGATTGACAGCGAACGCTCGTCGATGGTGGTGTTGCGATAGCGAATGCGCTCCCCACGTAGCAGTTCACGCATGGCGCTGGCATTCACTTCCAAGCGCTGGGTAAGGGCGGCATCCATATCTACTTCGAGTAAGAAGTGCACGCCTCCACGTAAATCGAGGCCCAGCGTCATGGGAGATGCGGAAAAGGCTTGCAGCCAACCAGGGGTGGCGTCAGCGAGGTTGAGTGCGACAGTCGCGTCACTACCCAATACATCTGCGGCAATATCGCGGGCGTCTAACTGATCATCATCACTCTGAAGGCGAATCAACCATTGGCCATTCGTTTCTTCAATGGCCTTAATGCCGATATCGCTATCAATGAGCGCTTCTTCAACGCGGGATATTTGCCGTTCATCCAGCGAATCGCCCTGGGCATCGCTAACCTGGATGGCGGGATCTGCGGGGAATAAATTGGGAAGCGAATAGATAAGGCCAACCACCAGGACGACCAGTATCAGCAGATACTTCCACAGGGGGTAACGGTTGAGCATGCAAGCCCTGCCTTCAATTACAAACGGAATTGCTGTGCACGGACAGACCGCGCACAGCAAAGTTCACCATCGTGGCTACCATGTCACCCCTGCCGGGGTGGCTGGCACTGGATCGGCAGGGGGGAGATGCAGGCGTTAGATGGACTTAATAGTGCCTTTAGGCAGTACGGCAGCAACGGCATTTTTCTGCACGTTAACTTCGGTGCCTTCAGAAACTTCCAGCGTTAGGAACTCATCACTAACTTTAGTAACACGACCAACAAGACCGCCACCGATGACGACTTCATCGCCTTTGGCTAAGCCAGTTACCAGCTGTTTGTGCTGCTTAGCGCGTTTTGCCTGGGGGCGCCACAGCAGGAAGTAAAAAATCAGCACAAAACCAACCAGCATGACAATTTGCGCGATGCCACCGCCGGCAGCGGCTTCTTGGGCATGGGCTGGTGAGATGAAGAAATCCAGCATTGCAGAGAACTCCTGGGTTAGAAAACTCAATGGGTGAACCGATTAAACCACCCGCCAATGGCGGATGGCGATTAATTCGCTAGGGGAGGCACTGGCAGGCCGCGCTGGGCATAAAAGCCTTCCACAAAGGTCGTCAATGTACCCGCTTCGATTGCCGCGCGCAAATCAGCCATTACCCGCTGATAGTAGCGTAAGTTATGGATGGTATTGAGCATGGAGCCGAGCATTTCGTTACAACGATCCAGGTGGTGCAAGTAGCCCCGTGAGAAATTTTTACAGGTATAGCAGTCACACTCAGCATCAAGCGGTTGGGTATCAAAGCGGTGCTTGGCGTTACGGATCTTGACCGTACCCTCGGAGGTGAACAGGTGGCCGTTGCGTGCATTACGAGTAGGCATTACGCAATCGAACATGTCGACGCCGCGACGCACGCCTTCTACCAAGTCTTCTGGTTTGCCAACGCCCATCAGATAGCGCGGGGTGTCGTCTGGCATCCATGTCGGTAGATAATCGAGTACCTTGATCATCTCTTCTTTGGGTTCGCCTACCGACAGACCGCCAATGGCTAAGCCATCAAAGCCAATCTCAAGTAGCCCTTTTAATGAGCGTTCGCGAAGTTCAGGGTGCATGCCGCCTTGAATAATGCCGAACAGCGCCGAAGGCGAATCACCATGAGCCTCGCGTGAGCGTTTCGCCCAGCGTAGCGAAAGCTCCATGGATTTTTCGGCTTCTTCAAAAGTGGCTGGGTACGGCGTGCACTCGTCGAAAATCATCACTACGTCAGAGCCCAACGAGCGCTGCACGGCCATGGACTCTTCCGGTCCCATAAATACCTTGCTGCCATCGACCGGTGAGCGGAAGTGAACGCCTTGCTCAGTAATTTTGCGCATTTCGCCTAAGGAAAAAACCTGAAAACCGCCGGAATCGGTCAGGATAGGTTTGTCCCACTGGGCAAAATCATGCAAGTCGCCATGGGCTTCAATCACGTCGGTGCCTGGGCGCAGCCATAGGTGAAAGGTGTTGCCGAGAATGATTTCTGCGCCAATCTCTTTCACGGAGTCTGGTGTCATGCCCTTCACCGTGCCGTAGGTGCCCACCGGCATAAAGGCCGGGGTTTCGACGGTGCCGCGGGGGAAGTGCAAGCGCCCCCGGCGTGCACGGCCATCGTCGGCTAGGCGCTCAAAGCGCATAAAACATTCGTTTCGCATCTAAATAACTCGTCAATAATCGGTTAAGGCGCTGGACGTATCGTGTTTAGCGGGTCAGCAGCATGGCATCGCCATAACTAAAGAACGCGTAGCGCTCGTCAACTGCCGTGCGGTATGCCCGCATCATGTGGTCATAGCCGGCAAATGCAGAGACCAGCATCAGCAGGGTCGACTCTGGCAGGTGGAAATTAGTGATTAGGGCGTCCACGCAGCGCCATTCGTAGCCTGGGTAGATAAAGATATCGGTGTCGCCGCTGTAGGGGGCGATCTGGCCGTCGCTACTTTTCAGGCAAGCGCTTTCTAAGCAGCGCACGCTGGTAGTGCCGACGGCAATGACCCGTTTCCCCGCAGCCTGAGTGTCACGCACTTGTTGACAGGCGGTCTCAGACACCTCAATCCACTCGCTATGCATATGGTGTTCAAGGATGTTGTCGACGCGCACTGGCTGAAAGGTGCCAGCGCCGACATGCAAGGTCACAAAGGCACTGTTAACGCCTTTCTCGGCCAGGGCATCCAACAACGGTTGGTCAAAGTGAAGCCCCGCGGTAGGCGCTGCTACTGCACCGTCGCGGCGGGCATACACGGTTTGATAGCGTTCCCGATCACTCAGCTCATCGTCACGGGTGATATAGGGCGGCAGCGGCATATGGCCATGCTTTTCAAGCAGCGCGATCATTGGCGTGTCGCCTAAAAAGCGTAGCTCAAACAGCGCATCGCGGCGGCCTTCAACCACCGCATGAATGTCGCCTTCAAAGATCAGCTCGGTGCCAGGCTTAGGTGATTTACTCGAACGGATATGTGCCAAACCGCGGTGGCTATCCAGCGGGCGCTCCAGCAGCATTTCTACTTTACCGCCGCTAGCCTTGTGACCGTGCAAGCGTGCTGGAATGACGCGCGTATCATTGAATACCAGCAAGTCGCCGGGTTCGAGTAGTTCAAGTAAATCAGCAAACCGGCGATGCTCAAGCGCGCCGCTTTGGCCATCCACGCATAGCAAACGGCAGTCGCTGCGCTGCTCAGAAGGGTAGCGAGCAATTAGCTCGTCGGGTAGCTCGAAATGAAAATCCGCGCGCTGCATGGAAATGGCTCTTATCAGTGGTCAAACAGGCGGCACAGGATAGCGCTTTAGATAGATAAAGTCAGTTAATGTGATTGACCTGTGAGGTTATCTACGTATAATGCGCATCCATTGCCGGTGTGGCGGAATTGGTAGACGCAGCGGATTCAAAATCCGCCGCCTTTACGGGTGTGCCAGTTCGAGTCTGGCCACCGGCACCATCTTTAGAATCAGGGGCTTAGGCCCCTTTTTCGTGTCTGTTTGCCTGGTTTTTTACTCCCCAGTTTTTTCGAGTGTCCACTTTTTGTCCACCGATATTTTTGGCGCGAACTTAATTGCGTCGGCTAAATGATCGGGCGAAAATCGTGCTGGCAAGAGGGTTACCCATCATATCCGCGAGCTCATTTAGCGTGAGATACCCAGTATCTTCGCAATGTCGCTCTTGCTGAAGTCCAAATCCTCCAGCATGTCTTCAATCACTTCACCGGGGTGCGGCAGGTGACGAGGCTGGCTGCGTGGTCGGCCATCTGCGGTGGTGACGGTTCATCGCCAGAGACAGGCCCGCAAAGCCTAGAACGCAACTTAGAAAACCAAGCAATATCGGAGCAAAAACAATATCGGGGTATGTTCCCTATTTTTGGGGAGAGCGGTTTTCGAATTTAACACAGAGCGGGAAGGCTTCTTTTGCCCATCTTGAACCTGCTCGTTACTCAATAATCGTCAGTCCACCCTTGCTGATCGTTACGCTGGCGTCTGCAATCTCGCGTTCTACTTTACTTGCTTCCCGCAAGCATTGCGCCCGGAAAAGCTCAGCTTTCCCGGGATTTTTCGCCTCCTCGTTCAGCCGATGGCGCAACCATAACAGAACGTCGAGCGGGCGCTCGGGTGCGCTGTTGTGATAGCAGGCATCACGCAGCTCCAGAGCCGCAGCGATGAAGTACCTCAGTTGGCTGATGGTCGTGTCCCTGAACACCAGCGGCACGCTTGCGACCGCCAATTGCGAACGAGCATTCTCAAAGCGTTGTGTGTTTGACTCCAGGGCGAAATCTGATCTCCTGAAGCGGTTGGCATCCATAGTTTGATCCTTGTTGCTGGAGAGAAAATTTCGGGCAGCTTCGGCCCCACACTACTTTTTGACCATGTTAATGTATATGAAAATCATTACCATTAACACTGTGGCAGCTCGCTTCGGCAACCGCTGTCGGCGCTCCGGCCAAAATGAGCGCTACGGCGTTATTGTTCACCTCAACAAAGGAGAGATTTCCATGGCGACGACGGTTCACAGCGTCAGAGCAGAACACCAGAGCGGCGATCTTGCACGTCATGATCAACTGGCGTGGAAGCTGGCCGAGCTGGCCTCCCAGGCCAAGTCACAACCGCTTGATGCGGCGTCTGTCGACATGGCGAAAAACCGCATCATTGACAATGCTGCCATTGCCCTCGGTGCCGCCAATGAGCGAGCCGTGGTGGTGGCTCGTGGCGAAGGGCGGTTGGTTGCTGGTGCTGGCAAGGCCACAATCTGGGGGCTGAAAGGGGGCTTCCATCCGTTGGCGGCGGCGTTTGCCAATGCCGTGTCGGTCCGCTTTCTGGACAATGATGACACGTATCTGGCGGCGGAATACTCCCATCCAGACGACAATATCTCGCCCGTTATTGCGGCGGCTCAGCAAGCGGGTGTGTCCGGCGAGGATCTACTTCGTGGCATCATCGTGGCATATGAGGTGCACGTTGCCCTTGTTGGTACCGGTAACGGCACCGGCATCTGTCTGCACAAGCACAAGGTCGATCACATGACCCATATTGCGGCGGGCACTGCGGCGGGCATTTCATCCATGCTGGGGCTGTCCACGGAGCAGGCGTATCACGCCATCAACTTCGCTGTGCACAACGCCATTTCCTCACGTCAGTCGCGTAAGGGGGATATCGGTGCTCAGAAAGAATTCGTACCGGGCTTTTCCGCTGAAATTGCACTCAAAGCCGTGCATCATGCGATGCACAATCTGAAAGGACCGAATCCGGTGTATGAGGGGGTGGACAGCATCATTCGGCGCTTCCTGGATGGCCGGGACAACCCCGAGGCGGTATACAGGGTTGAGCTGAACGATCCCGCCCAGGCACCGATGCGCAATATCCTCAAAACCTACCCCAAACAGCATGCTTTCGAATACCAGGGGCAGGCAATCATTGACCTGGCGCTGCAAATGCGTGAGCAACTGCCACGGGATGCCAGCGGCAACGTCGACATGGCGCAAATCGCAAACATCGTGCTTGAAACCAGCCACCATACCCATCATGTGATTGGTACAGACGCGAATGATCCACAGAAGATCGATCCCGATTCTCCGCGTGGCACGCTCGACCACAGCATAATGTTCGCGATTGCACGGTGTATCCAGACTGGAGAATTCCACAAGGACCGCGCCTACCAAATGACAGCGGATGAGAAGGTCGCTCTACGCAGCCTTATGGTGAAGATCGAGACCCGGTTTGATCAGCACTGGGAAGACCTCTATCACGATCAGGACCCCAATGTTCAGGCATACGGCGGCCGCATGACGATCACCACCAAAGGCGGCGAGACGATCACTGACGAAAAAAACCGTGCCAATGCCCACCCTGGGGGCGATACCCCATGGCAGCGCCCGGAATACATAGCCAAGCTTGAGGATTACACGGCAGGCCTTGTAAGCGATGCCGAGCGAAACCGGTTCCTGGCAAAGGTTGAACGACTGGAGCAGCTGTCAGGCGAGCAACTGATGGAGGTGAACCTGGTCGTCGATCAAGCCAGTCTGATTGTCCCGGAAACCGCCGGGATTCTGGATCCCCAATAGACCAGCCCCGCTTCTGGCCGGTTGCTATGGACCGAGATGTCGCCGGGCGCGCCCTTACCTGTCTTTAAAAATGGATGATGGCAAAAGCCATCATTCCAAGGGCAGTCAGCTAGGAATACACAATGGTGCCCTTAAAATCGAACTCTACCAGCGTTTTATCGCTTGCCGACTCGCAGCAATAACGGCCGGTAGCTCAGTACGAGCGCGATAGTTAGCCGATCAATCAGGTGACAGGACGATCCTGGCTTGCAGTCAACTTTTGTTCCTGTACTTGCCTATCTGACGCTGGAAGGCCGTCAGAACCTACGCCTAATATCATACCGCGATAAAAGGCTTTTATTCCCTTCTGTCCTGAGAGCAAGGTCAGTGCAAGTAGCCCGCTGAATCCCAGTGCTAAGCCGATTATGGGGCCAATGATGTAACAGAACAGCACAAGAAATGGCATGCCAACCAGGTAGTCGATGGATTTCACAATGATATGTCGCATGAGGCTTCTCTATTTTTTGAGCGTGCTCAGTTTTTTAATTGAGCGCGCTCAAAAAGTCAAGCAATTTTGCCCTGGCCGGCCTTCGAGATGAGACCTGGAATACGGTGGGGAAGGTCTTAATTGGTGGGTAAGATAACCGTGAGCTCGGCTCGGAAGTCGTTGATGGCAGCCTCTCGGCAAGGCTGATCGTGGCTAAGATGGCGGACAAGTGTCATGAGGTAGCTGTTTTCGATCAGGCGCATACGAGTGGCGTCATGCAACGTCGTTGCGCTTAAGATACAAGGCAGCAGTGAATCGTCGACGTTGCGTAAATAATCAAGGTCCCAGAGTGCCTCTTTTAGCAGGCTACGGCTCAAGGCGATATGATCGAAGTAATAGCGATAGAAGTGGGAGGCCAGCTCAACTAATGCTTCATGCTCGTTGCCGCCCTCCCAACTGGCGAGGAAGGTCTTGGCGATGTGGCTGATCTGCTCTTCCATGCCCTCCCGCAAGATATCAATCTTGTTGGGATAGTGGCTGAACACAGTGCCGTCGGCGACACTAGCACGACGAGCGATCTCACGAGTGGTAGTAGAGGAAAAGGAGCGTTCCGAGAACAGCGCCCAGGCAGCCTCACGAATACGCTTGCGGGTGACTTCCTTCTTGCTCATCCTCTCACTCTCCGAGATGTCCATTGGCTGACTGATGATACCTGCCCACGGCTTAGGCTCAAAGGCTGGTGCCTAAGGCAAAAAACCAGATTTGTTGGCGAGGGGTATCATCATGTCGTCGAAAGCAGGAGTCTCTCGGCTAGTGATCAATCGCTTGTCGTGCATGGACAAATAATGGCGACAGGTCAGACGTCAGCGCGATAATTGACGGGCACCCAATCAAACATCGTGCTGTCTTCGACCACGTACCCGATACCTGGGAATGCGATATGGCAACCAGCTACCATGTACTTCTCCGCTACCGCTTCGGCAAACGCCGCTTCGCGAGTGATGACAGCCTGGTCCGGGTCAACATCAAAGGCAATCGCCACGCCCGGCTCGTCGAATTGAATGACATCGCCGTGCGTGATATCACCCCAATAGACGAATTTTTCGCCTTTGCTTTCAAACCATAAGGCACTGTGACCAGGGGTATGGCCTGGACGGTGGGTTGAATTAATCACGCCTGGAATAGCGGGCATATCCGTGTCGTAGGTTTTAAGCGTGTCGCTGTCGATATAGGGCTTGGTTGACGAGACCGCCTGATCAAAGAACGGCTTGGCGTCGTCTGGGGCCTTGTCACGATTTTCGGCACTAAGCCAATACTCCGCATCCAGCTTCGGCACATGGACTATCGCGTTGGCAAACACCTTTTCACCGTTTAGAACGAGCCCGCCGACATGATCGGAATGAATGTGGGTAATTACCACATCATCGATCTGGTCGGGGTGATAACCCGATGCGATGATATTGTTTGTCAGTTTACCCAAGGCTGGGCCCATCAGGTCGCCGGTTCCTGCATCCAGAAGAATCAGCCGATCACCGAAATTTAGCAGATAGGCATTAACTGACAGATGGGTGGGGGTGCCTTGAAACGCATTGGCAAGTGCGGTGCGAGCCTGTTCGGGGGTGATATTCAGGTAAAGATCGGCGATCGGAAATAGGCCTGTACCATCCGAAAGGGCAGTGACTTCGACATCACCCACCATCAAGCGGTAATAGCCTGGTGCCTGCGTGCCAACTAACGGTGCGCTGGCAGCAGCGTGTAATGGAATAAAAACGCTGCTGGCAGCGGCACCAACGGCCAAAGCAGCCAGCGAACTTTTAAGCATATCTCGGCGTGACAGCATAAAAACACCCTCTCTCAATCAACAGGCCAGAATTCAACCGGCGGTTTGTAACGCGATGAGGAAAAGGTATATTCCCATTGGTCAGTAATCAAATCGATGCCAATCATGGATAATATTGATCATTTCAATTTACGTTCCTTCGACCTCAATCTTATGGTCGCGTTTGACGCAATGATGCAAGAGCTGAGTGTCACCAAGTCTGCCGAGAAACTCCGTATTGGTCAGTCGGCAATGAGCCATAATTTATCAACACTACGGATGTTATTGCAGGACGACCTTTTCGTTCGTGTCGGGCAGAAAATGCAGCCAACGGCCAAAGCTCGAGCGCTGGCTGGACCGGTACGAGTAGCGTTAACGCAGGCGCAAAATGCGCTTCAGTCATCGGATAGTTTTGAGCCGCAAACGGCAGACCGGATTTTTCGGGTGGGTATTGCCGGTGAAATGGAGATGGTTCTGCTACCTGCCTTGGTGGATCGACTGCAATCAACGGCACCCGGGGTTCGACTGTTGAGTCGCGCGATTACGGTCGAAACAGTAGATATGATGATGGATTCGGGCGAAATTGATCTGGCCATTGGCTGTAAACAGTCTCGTCATCTAGGAGAAGTTCTGTTCGAATCCAATGTGGCCTGCTGCTTTAATGCCGATCTGTGTCGATTAGTTCCGCCATTATCGCGTGATGATTACCTTGGCGCACGGCACGCTGTTCTTTCCCAGACGGCAAATGTCGCGGGCTGTGTTGGTGATGCCTTGGAAGCATTGGGAATAGAGCTCAATGTCATTTTAGCGGCGCCTGACTTTATGCCGCTGCTTGCTGCAGCACGCAATGCACCCGTTGTGGCAACAGTGCCTAAAAGGATTGCCGTGCAGTATGCACCGTTATTCGGGCTGGCATTTTGTGAAATGCCTATTCCGCTTAATTTCCCACCGGTAACTATGAATTGGGCAATATGGTCGGATAAGGATGTCGGACTGAGCTGGTTGCGAGATCAAATCAGGTTAGTGATTGACGATATCTCGCGGAGTTAATGGGAGCTTGCTCGCTTTTCAACTGTCAGACGTTTTATAGTGCAAGCGTCAACGTAGAACCAAACGGTATGTTCATGGTCCAGTTTGAGCTGCATAACCGTAATTTAGCCCCTGAACAGGTATCCCACTCACACGATTTTCACCAGTTAATTCTGGCAACGTGCGGCGTGACCGAGCTTGCGATGGAAGGGCACAGCGAGCGCGTCACGGCACGCCGCGGCTGCTTGATCCCATCGTCTCGGCACCATGAGTACCAAGGCGATGGCGGTAACCGCACGCTGGTGTTGGACATTCCTGTTAAGCACTTAGCAGTGTTAGAAAAAGGCAGTGAAATCGAGCGGCTATTCGACAAACCCCGTTTTTTTACCGTGCCTCCAGCGCTTAATCAGCTGACCCATGCCTTAACGAACCAGCTAGAGCAGTGCCCAGCGCTGCAAAATGAAATTGCCGTGCTGCTGCTTCGAGCGCTGTATATGTACCTTCAAGATGAGCCGAAGCAAGTTGCTGATCAGATTGGTGTTCGCTGTATCAGTGAACGGCTTGACCTGGAAAGGCTGGATGCATGGCTGGATCAGCACTTGGCGGACGATATCCGGGTTGAGCAATTAGCCGCATTATGTGCACTAAGCCCTGGGCATTTCCATGCCTGCTTTCGTGATCTAACCGGTGTGACGCCCTTAGCATATGTTCAGCGCAGACGGCTTGAACACGCCCGTACGCTGGTTCGGCACAGCGCACTAAGTCTGGGTCATATCGCTATGCTCGTCGGCTTTCGTGATCAAGGAAGCTTTTCTCGCGCCTATCGGCGTTACTTTGAGATCGCCCCCTCCTCAGACCGTTAGCTTGGCAAACAGTGATCATTGCTCGATGAGTTACAACACTTACGGGCAAATTTGCCAGAGTTTCGGGCAAGCACGCCGCTTATCATCATCGTAGTCTCAAAAGGAACCTCATTTTCCTTGGAGAGACACCATGAGCGTTACCTATCAAGACAGCAATGCCCGCATGAGCCAAGTCGCGATTCACAACGGCACCGTTTATCTCGCTGGCCAAGTGCCCAGTGACGCAACGGCTGACATGCGTGGCCAGACCGAGCAAGTGCTCGCGCGTATTGACCAACTGTTAGCCCAGGCAGGCACCTCGAAAGAGCAACTGGTTTCGGCGCAAATTTGGGTCACCAGCATGGCCGAGTTTGACCAGATGAATGCTGTTTGGGACGCCTGGGTAGTGCCTGGCCGCCCGCCCGTACGTGCAGCGGTTGAAGCCAAGCTTGCTAAGCCGGAATGGAAAGTAGAAATCATGGTTGTTGCTGCGCTGCCGGAGGCCTGATATGCGGGTTGTGTCTGCGGCGGAAGTGGAACGCTATCTAACCTGGAAAGGTTTGATTAAGCGGCTACATACCACCTTTGTGAACGGCGTTGAATCTCCGCCACGCCATCATCACGCGATGCATCGTCCCGACGGTGAAGCCACCATGCTGTTGATGCCTGCCTGGGAGCCAGCAGGCTATATCGGCGTCAAAATGGTCAACGTCTTTCCTCAGAACGCCCAGCACAATATTCCTGCTATTTCAGGGCTGTATTTGCTTAGTGAAGGCAAACACGGTCAACCACTGGCGTGCATTGATGGCAGTGAACTAACGCGTCGGCGTACAGCGGCTGCCTCTGCCTTGGCGGCACAAGCACTAGCCAACGAGACAGCGGAAACGCTACTGGTGGTGGGAACTGGCAAGTTGGCCCCTATGGTCATTGAAGCCCATGCCAGCATTCGACCAATCAAACGTGTGCTGGTATGGGGCAGAAATCCTGACAAGGCTTCTGCTATCGCCGAGGCCTATGCCGACCGATTTGACACCCGGGTGGTTAGTGATCTGCAAGACGCGGTTGTACAGGCTGATATTGTCAGCTGCGTCACGCTCTCCACAGAGCCTTTAATTAAAGGTGAGTGGTTAACACCGGGCACGCACGTTGATCTTATCGGCGCTTTCCGTCCCCAAATGCGCGAAACCGATGCTGAGTGCCTGCGTCGATCTGGCGTATTTGTGGACACCTACGCCGGGGCTAAGGGCGAAGCCGGCGATATTCTTCAGGCAATCGATGAAGGCGCGTTCCGTTTTGAAGATATCAAGGCAGAGCTTGCTGAGGTGCTTGCGGGTACCAAGCCAGGTCGGCGCTCTGCTGAGACCATCACGCTGTTTAAGTCAGTTGGTGCATCGCTTGAAGACTTAGCAGCGGCCATTGAAGTGTGGGAGGCCATTAACCAGTAGCTAGCAGCCAGTAACTAACAGTTAGTAACTAACAGAGAGTAACTAACAGAGAGTAACTAACAGAGAGCCGAGTAACTTACAGGGACGCGTCACATTTGCCGTCTACGGCATGGATAATAACGATAATAAAACAATCGCTTACGAGTGGAAACGTCAGTCATAACGCAAACCAGCTAATAACCAAAACGAGGTAAGTTATGAAACCTACACAATCTTTTTTATTCGCTGCTATGGCAGCTTTGCCACTGGCTATTGCCAGTGCCACTGCCCAAGCACAGTCCTATGAAATGGTCATCGCCACCCAGCTTCCAGAGGATATGAAGAATAACGAAATCTATCCTGCCCTGGTGCATTTCAAAAACCTTGTGGAAGCGCGTACCGATGGCGACCTTGAGGTCTCTATTTTTGGTGGCGGTCAGTTAGGTTCAGAAGTCGAAAATGGCTCAGAAGTGCAGGGCGGCCGTACCCTGCAATCGACCATTATGTCAGCGGGGGCGATGTCGTCGTTTTATGGCGACTACCAAGCGGTAACGGCTCCTTTCTTGTTTACCAGCTGGCGCCAAGCGTGGAGCTTCTTTGACAGCGAATGGTTTGCTGACTTCATGTCCGGCACTGTTGAAGACGCCAATATGCGCTACCTAGGAACGTTCGATGATGGCGGTGGCTTTGTAGCCTTCACTAACAACGTGCGCTTGATTGAGACCATGGAAGATCTCGAAGGGCTCAATATTCGTACTGAAGAGAACCCCGCTCACGTCGCTATTATGCGCTCACTGGGTGCTTCTGCCACGCCGCTACCTTGGGGCGAACTGATTACTGCCCTTGAAACGGGGTTGGCGGATGGCCAGTTTAACGCTCCCGTGCTGAATACCACGTTCAACTTTGATGCGGTAACCGACTACACCACCCTGACAGGGCATGTGTACAACAGCGCCCCTTGGGTCGTCAGTGAATCCTGGTATCAGTCGCTGCCGGAAACGCATCAGCAGGCATTAATCAGCTCTGCCCGCGAAGCGATTCAGCTAAGCCACGGCATGTCGGGTGCGCTTTCCACCGCCAGTTGGGTAGAGTCCTGCGAACGTTTCGAAGCTTGCTACCTGATGCCAGATGCCGAGCGGGAACGCATGGCAGAGGTTGCCCGACCCGCTTGGAAAGAGTGGATTGTTGATGACTTCGGTATGGATGAAGCCCGTGTGCAGGGGCTACTTGACGAAGTTGAGCGGGTTGGCCAGCAGCTTGCAGATGATGATCTGCGCATTTACGGCCAGTAAGACTTAGCGACGGACAAACGCTGGGGTAGCAAGGCTGCCCCAGCGTGAGGAATCACCATGAGCGTTTTACCCTCGTTACGCCGCCTAAGCGATCACATCAATCAGGCGGCGATTGTGTTATGCATTGGCTGTATTTTATCGATGCTGGGCATTTCTTTTACCGCCTTTCTCTACAAACTGTTTACCGGCAGCACGCTGAGCTGGACTTATTCGCTGGCACGGCTTTTTTTACCGTGGATAGGCTTTCTCTCCATGACCATTTCACTGCGCTATGGCGAGCATGTGGCGATGACGCTGCTAGTGCGTAGCCTGCCCAAAATCATGGTGAAAATAGCGGCGGTGATGTGTCTGGTAGTCCTCGGCTTATTTGCACTCATGCTTACTTGGTATGGCTGGGGCTACTTCTCCAACGCGACGCAAGTCTACATGGTGTCGGATCAAATCCGCATTCCTAGCAAAGTGACGGCCATTGTTGTTCCTATCAGCGGCCTGATTATGTTGCTGCATCTCGTTCACGGCTTTGCACTGCTTGAGCACTTTACAAGCGAGCATGAGGTGATCGATGACCTTCTTGAGAGCGCTGAAGGGGAGACTCGCCCATGATGCCTACCATTATTGTATTTGTGCTGTTGCTATTTATAGGAGCCCCCGTGGCGGTCGTCATGGCTATGTCCGGGCTGGCTGGTGGTTTCTCCCTGGGGGGAGAGCGCATGCTCGGCATCATTGCTGACCGCATGTTTTCAGGGGTTTCAGGGTTTCTGTTGATTGCGGTGCCTTATTTTATTTTTACCGCTGAGCTAATGAATCAGGGCGGGCTAACCCATAAGCTAATTGCGTTTAATAACTCGTTGTTTGGCCGTGTTCGTGGTGCACTTTCCCATGTCAATATTTCGGTATCGGTGTTTTTTGCCGGGTTAACCGGTGCCGCTGTCACTGACACTGTGGCAATCGGTAAAATCATGATTCCCGAAATGAAAAAGCAGGGCTACGACGCTGAGTACGCGGCTGCCGTTACGGCATGTTCATCGATTATTGGGCCGATTATTCCCCCCAGTGTGGTGATGGTGGTGTACGCCACGCTGTTGCGCGATATTTCGGTGATCGATCTTTTCGCAGGCGGCATTGTTCCTGGGCTGTTGATGGCGTTGGCGCTGCTAGGCGTGAGTTTTTTCCTCGCCTGGAAACGGGGTTATCCCAAACAGGCGCCCACGCCGTTTAAAGTCGCGCTGATGTCGTTTGTGGTTGCGCTGCCCGCCCTGGTGGTGCCGCTGATTATTTTGGGTGGCATTCTGTCGGGCTTAACCACCATCACTGAAGCCTCTGGGTTTGCGGCGGTGTATGCCATCGTGATTGGCGTTGTATTTTATCGGAATCTCACTTGGCGAAAAATTTGGGATGCGCTGGTCGTGACGGTACGTTTCTCTGGAGTGGTGTTTTTCTTGCTGGCTACCTCGGCGGTACTGGGCTGGTTTGTAACGCGCTCAGGGATTGCCAGGGATGCTGCCGGACTTATTACCACCTTCAGTGACGCTGCATTCCTGCAGTTAATGCTGGTGTGCTTACTACTGTTGGTGATTGGCACGGTAATGGACGTGTTGCCTGCACTCGTAGTGGTTGCGCCAGTGCTTGTGCCAGCCATGATTCAGCTGGGTTTTGACCCGCTGCATTTCGCCATATTGATGATTGTGGTGCTTAACGTTTCTAATGTGACGCCCCCAGTAGGGATGACATTAATGACGGCTGCCCGAATAGCCGAAGTGCCTTATGAGCGGGCCATTGTGGCATCACTACCGTTTTATGTAGCGTTCATTGGCGTTATTGTTTTGTTAGCGGCATTTCCAGCGCTTTCAACCTGGATTCCCTCACTACTTTAAAAGGCGGATGTGCAACACATGAAGTGCTTTTACCACCCTGACCAGGACTACCATGCACCGTCGACCTTTCTGCTGCGTGGACAGCCTGCGCCATCACCAGAAGGGCCGGTGCGTGCTGAACTGCTAAGTAATGGGCTGGCAGCAGCTGGTTTGAGCCTGACGGCACCTAGTGAAACTGACTCGCCGATGTTGCGTAAACGTCTTGAGCAGATTCATACGCCGCGCTATTTGCGCTTTTTGGAAACGATTTATGAGCGTTGGCAAGCACTGCCTAATGCGGCAGCGCTGGTGGCGCCGAACGTTCATCCCTGTGGTGGTGCTAACCACTACCCGAGCCATCCCGTTGGCCAGGCGGGCTGGCATTTGCACGATATGGCATGCCCAATCAGCGAAACAAGCTTTCAAGGAGCATTGGCTTCGGCTGCGACAGCCGTGGCTGCCACTGAGGACGTGATGAATGGCGCATCGCTCGCCCGCGCTTACGCCTTGTGTCGGCCACCGGGTCATCATGCAGGGCCGGATAATGCGGGTGGCTTCTGTTTATTGAATAACGCTGCCTTGGCTGCCAGCGTACTGCGTGAGAAATTTGCCAAAGTAGCGATCATTGACGTGGATCTGCATCACGGCAACGGTACTCAGGATATTTTCTACGCCCGCGGGGATGTTTGGACGGGCTCTGTACACGTCGATCCAAGTGTATTTTATCCCTTCTTTTGGGGTGGCGTGGACGAGATAGGGTGCGAAGAGGGTGAAGGTGCCAACGTCAACTTGCCTTTGCCATTGGGCAGCGATGGTGAGACCTATCTTAATGCGGTGGCTATGCTGATTGAGCAGCTCAAACGTTACCAGCCAGAAGCGGTCGTGGTGTCTTTGGGGCTGGATGTCCACAAGGATGATCCACTTGCTGGGTTAAGCGTAGAAACCGAAGCCTTTGTTGCTTTGGGTGAGCAGTTGAGCGATTTGCCGTACCCCACCGTGGTGATTCAAGAGGGTGGCTATCCGACTGAACATCTTAGCGCTAACCTTGCCGCCTTTATGCGCGGTTATCAGAGAAGTTGAGAGAAGCTCAATGAGTAAGACAGGGTTTTACTGGCACGAACGCTGCTTTTGGCACGACCAGGGGGCGATTGGTGTTTTCTCTGCTCCCGGTGAGTTTCTGCAGCCGCAGTCTGCTTCAGAAAGCCCCGAAAGCAAGCGACGACTGAAGAATATTCTTGAAGTCAGCGGCCTGATAGATGAATTGAGAGTGGTCAAACCACCCGTTGTCGCGCAGCAAGATCTGCTGCGCTTTCACACACCACGTTACCTGCAAATGCTGGCGGACGCCGATGCGAGTGGTGGTGGCAATGGCGGTGACTGCGCCCCCTTTACTCCTGGCAGCTGGGCCGCCGCAAGGCACTCCGCGGGGCTTGCCGTCGCAGCGGTTGAGGACGTGGCGCTTGGTCATGTCGATAACGCTTATGCGCTTTGTCGCCCGCCGGGGCATCACGCCGAGGCGGATCAGGGGCGAGGTTTCTGTTTGCTGGGCAATATCCCGGTAGCGGTGATGCGTGCCCGAGCCCTGGGGCAAGTGAAACGGGTAGCGATTCTTGATTGGGACGTGCACCACGGTAATAGCCAGCAGTCGGCGTTTTATGCTGAGCCTGAGGTGTTTACCGTTTCCGTTCACCAAGCCGCGAACTATCCGCTTGATAGCGGTAGTTTTGACGAGCAAGGCGAAGGCGAAGGGCTAGGGACAAACCTTAACCTGCCGCTGCCGCCGGGCTGTGGTTTGGGCGCTTATCGCTATGCGATGGCGTCGCTGGTGTTGCCAGCCCTGGAAGCTTTTAACCCAGACTTAATCGTGGTGGCCTGTGGCTATGATGCCTGTGCTAAAGATCCGCTAGGCAAGATGCTGCTCAACAGTGCCGCGTTTGCCGAAATGACCGCACAGCTAAAAGCACTTGCCGCCCGTTGCTGTCAGGGGAAGCTGGTCTTCGTCCATGAAGGTGGTTACTCAGAAGGCTATGTACCGTTATGTGGACATAGCGTTATTCAAACGCTGGCAGGTAGCACCATTAGTGTCCCCGACCCGCAAAACGATGAAATTGCTGCCTGGGGGTATCAAGCCTTACAACCGCACCAGCAAGCGCTAATCGACGACTGGCGCCAACAGTGGGAGCAAGTTACGCAATGACACCGCTTTATGATCGTGATGGCTGGATTTGGCAGGATGGTGAATGGCTGGCTTGGCGAGAGGCCAAGGTTCATGTATTTACCCATACGCTGCACTATGGAATGGGCTGCTTTGAAGGTGTGCGCGCCTATGAAGGAGTGCAGGGAGCAGCACTGTTTCGGGTCGCTGAGCATACCCGCCGCTTAGCAGAGAGCGCCCACTCCTTAGATATTCCGATCGCTTTTAGCGAAGAAACGCTGATCGAGGCTCAGCAGGCGTGCTTGCGTAAAAATCAGCTGACTAACGCTTATCTTAAGCCAACGGTGTTTCTTGGCGGGGAAGGCCTTGGCCTACGAGCCAAAGGGTTAAGCACCCATGTGATGATTGCTGCCTGGGACCTTGGGCCGTATCTGTCGCCGCAGGCAACCCGCTGTGGGTTACGTGCGCTGACATCTTCTTGGGCGCGCCACCACGTCAATATCAGCCTGTGCCGTGCCAAGACCAGCGGTCATTATGTGAATTCGATGCTGGCGCTGAATACTGCCGTGAAAGCAGGATTTGATGAAACCATCATGCTCGATCCGGAAGGCTATGTAGCCGAAGCGTCCGCCGCTAATGTTTTCTTATTGCGCGATGGTGTACTGCATACGCCTGAAGTGACCTCCTGCTTGCAGGGTATCACCCGGGATAGCGTGATTCAGTTGGCCCGCGAGGCGCTAGGCATTGAAGTACGCGAGCGACGCATCACCCGCGATGAGCTGTATACCGCCGATGAAGCGTTTTTAACCGGTACTGCTGCGGAAATTCTTCCTCTGCGTGAACTGGATGGCCGCCGCATCGGGTTAAGGGCGGGCGCGCCAGCTGTCGACGCACCGATTGCTGACGACAGCGTGACCGCGCGCTTGCAGCGCCTGTATCGCCAAGCAGTGCGCGGCGAGCTGGCCGCGTTCAAGCACTGGTTAACGCCCGCTTAGGCTCATTGCCTTTTGCATTTAATTAGCGGGGGCAGTTTGCCACGAGGGCGCTGTAAACCCATCCATGGGCGCTACTTTCGCCATCTGACCGCTATGGATGGCGGAAATGCCGGAAATGTCAGGAACATTTTCCGGCCATGGCGAAAGACCTTCGTTTCAATCTGCCCCCGCACACCAACACCACTGGCAGATTTTCTAACTGAGTCAGGCATTCTCTTTAATGGCCTGCTCAAGAATCGCTAGCTGCCCTGGTTCCAGAGCATCCGCGACGGCGGTAATGCGCAGGACATGACCAAGTGCCGGGTGAGTGGGGCGGGCGATTAATCTGCCTGCTTCCAGTAGCTCGCGGTTTACCCGCTCGGCCAGTTCGGCAGTTGGTAGGCGAATGCCGATAAAGTTGGTCGCGCTCGGCAGTACGTCGGCACCCAGTGCTTGGAAATGGGCCGCTAACTGTTCCCTGCGTGCTTTCACTTCCGCAATATGTTGGTGGACTTCAGCTGGGTGATCGAGCACGACTTCTGCGGCTGCCTGGGTAAAGGTGGATACCGCGTAGTGAATGCGCACCTTCATCATTAAAGCGAGCACGTCAGGGCCAGCAATCGCATAGCCAATGCGTAAGCCTGCTAAGCCGTGGGCTTTTGACAGCGTGCGTAGGCGAATGACACCTGGAAGTGCCTTGGCAGCGAAGTCACTGTTGGCGTCATCACGAAAGTCGCCATACGCCTCATCCAGCAGCAGCCAGCAGGTGTCCGGCAGTGCGGCGCGCAGCTTGAGAATGGCGCTGTCGCTATGCAGATGGCCGCTAGGGTTATCGGGGTTGGCTAAATAAACCAGCTGGGCATTTTCTTGGTGTGCTGCCGCCGCTAACGCTTCCAAATCAGGGGCCAGTAGGCCAGGGGCTTCAACATAGCTAGGTTCTACTAAGTGGCAACCCTGGCCTTTGGCAAAGTAACCAAAGGTTGGGTAAGTACCTGCCGTGCTAACCACGGTGTCGCCCGGTGTGCAGGTGGTGCGTAGCGCTAACGCGATTAGGCTATCGGCGCCGGCATCTACCAGCAGATGATCGAGCGGTATGCCCTGCTGGGTGCTAAGCCGCTGGCGAACGCCGAGAGCTTCCGCATCGCCGTAACAATACACATGCTCGGCGACAGCATCGCCAAAATGTTCACGTAGCGCACGATGGGGCATGTCCAAGCCTTCATTAGATCCCAAGCGATGAGGGATCTCGCGACCAATGCGGCGCTCCAGAACTTTAATCCCAGGAAACGGATTAAGGGGACCTTCACCCGTAAGATGATGGGGGTAGGAGGGCATATTGATATCCTAATAGTGAAAATTTTTAGCTCAAAATTTTACCGCGATTAAGCAACTGATGTGGGTCAAACGCCTGCTTCAGTGTGTGCATTAAGTCGATTTCTGCCTGAGAGCGGCAGGTGCTAAGCCAGGGGCGCTTTTCTAACCCAATACCATGCTCTGCTGAAACAGAGCCTCCCAGCGCTTTAAGTGGCTCATAAACCAGTGTTTCTACCGCGTGGCGCTCTTCTGGCGCATCGCTGCCAACGCTAACAGAAATGTGCAGGTTGCCGTCGCCAAGATGGCCAAACACCACTAGGCGTCCATCTGGCCAGCGTTGTACCAGCTGCTGCTCTAATGCATCGGTATAGCGCTGCATATCGGCAATGGGGAGGCTGACATCAAAGGTCAGGACGGGGGCCAGTCCCTTGACTAGCCCTTCAATATCTTCTCGTATCGCCCAGAGGCCATCGCGTTGCGTGCTTGATTGGGCAATCACCGCATCGACAATTAAGTCGTGTTCAAATGCCTGTTCAAGCGCTTCGCGGAACTGCTCTGCATGGTAAGTTTCAGCGTTGCCGAGCGCCTCGATAATCACATAAAAGGGGTGCTCTGGTGGAATCGGAGGAGTGTGCCTCGCCAGCGTTTCAGTGAGCAGGCGATAGTGGTTTTGCCACATTACCTCAAACGCCCCCAGGCCACCTCCAAGCGCTTTGCCCATATGGCTTAATAGCCCGGTTAACGCGTCAAATGAGTGGCAAGCCACCAGCGCCGTTTGCTCGCTAGGCGTAGGCGGCTGAAGCCGCAGCACGGCGCGGGTAACAATCCCCAGGGTGCCTTCACTGCCAATAAATAGCTGCTTTAAATCAAACCCTGCATTATTTTTTAGCATGCGATTCATGGAACTGACGACACGCCCGTCGGCCATTACTGCTTCAAGCCCCAGTACTTGCTGGCGCATCATGCCGTAGCGAATTACCCTGACACCGCCAGCATTGGTGGCGATATTGCCGCCAATCGTACAGCTTCCACGAGCGCCTAAATCCAGCGGGAACTGCAAACCAACCTCGTTAGCGGCTTCTTGTACCCGCTGAAGGGGTGCTCCAGCTTGTACCGTGATCGTGCCGCCGACCTGATCAATCTCTTCGATAGCGGTCATGCGCTCCAGGGAAATGACCAACTCTTCTGGGCTCGCCTCGGCGCCATGCACTAAACCGGTTAAGCCGCCGTGGGTCACGACGGGCTGTTTAAGCGCATGGCATGCCTGCATGACAGCCGCTAACTGTGCGGTGTCTGCCGGACGCACGATGGCACCTGCTTGGCAGGGCGCGCCGGTCATCCAGTCAACACGGCGACTAGTGACATCATCGCCCGTGAGCACATGGGCAGCACCAACAAGTGCGCGCAGCGCCTCCAGGGTTATCTGCATGGGTTTTCCTTGATAAAGAGGTGAACAATTCAGCGATTAGGCGGTAGCAGCCACGGGCGCTTGGCGACCAGGAATTGCCTCAAGCAGTGACTGGGTATAGGCCTCTTTCGGCTGAAGGAATATTTGCTCTGCGCTGCCTTGCTCAACAATGCGGCCATGCTGCATCACCACGATGCGATCGCAAATTTGTGCGGCGACGCGTAAATCGTGGGTAATAAACAGCAGTGAAAGCGCCAGCCGCTGCTTCAGCTCTTCAAGCAGTTCAAGTACCTGGGCTTGAATAGACACATCCAGTGCCGAGACCGCTTCATCTGCCACAATCAGTTCAGGGTTTAGCGCTAATGCACGGGCAATGCCAATGCGCTGACGCTGTCCGCCGGAAAACTCATGTGGGTAGCGCTCTACGGCGCTTGCGCCAAGGCCCACTAGCTCAAGTAGCTCACCTGCCTGCTTGAGCGCCACATCCTTGGGTGTGCCATTAGCCATCGGCCCTTGTGCAATTGCCATGCCGACCCGAGTGCGTGGATTAAGTGAGGCGTAGGGGTCCTGAAAAATCATCTGCACGCGGTGGCGTTCACGACGCAATGCGTCGCCTTTGAGCTGTGAAAGATTAACGCCATCCAGTAACAGCTCACCGCTGTCCGGGTGTTCAAGACGCACCACACAGCGGCCAAGAGTGGATTTTCCCGATCCCGATTCACCCACAATCCCCATGGTTTCGCCGCGTGCCAGAGTTAGCGAGATATCATCCAGTGCCCGGACTTCTCGGGCAGGCTTAAGCCAGCCTCCACGCGATCGAAAGACTTTATTAAGCTGTTTGATCTCTAGCAGCGGAGCCACCTGGCTATTCTCCCGGTGGGGCGGCACTGCATTGCTGGGAATGGCGGCAATCAGTGCTTTTGTATAAGCGTTCTGCGGATTTTCCAGCACCTCTTTGGCTGCGCCGATTTCGACAATTTGACCGTGGCGCATGACACAGACGCGGTTGGCGATTTCAGCCACGACGCCGAAGTCATGAGTGATAAACATCACCGCCATACCACGACGGCGCTGTAAATCACGAATAAGCTCAAGAATCTGTGCCTGGGTAGTCACATCCAGCGCGGTGGTGGGCTCGTCGGCGATCAACAGCACTGGCTCAAGGGCTAATGCCATGGCGATCATGACGCGCTGTCGCTGGCCACCAGATAGCTCAAAAGGGTAGGCACTGATGGCTTTTTCCGGCTGTGGGATACCCACTTCAATCAACAGCTCTAAGGCACGTTCCTGACGCTGCTTCGGGGTCAGTTGGCCGTGCGCCTCAAACACCTCGGCAATTTGGGCGCCCACCCGCATTAACGGATTAAGTGCGGTCATGGGTTCCTGAAAAATCATGCCGATTTTAAGACCGCGCAGGGCGCGATGCTGTTTCTCGGTTAGGGTGATGACGTCCTGGCCGAGAAAGTTGACCTCACCTTGAACGGGGCGCACGCCTTTAGGGAGCAAGCCCATCACGGTGTTGGCGGCCATTGATTTCCCCGAGCCGGATTCCCCAACCACGCACATGATTTCGCCGCGATTAACGTCGTAGCTAACGTTTTCCACCGCCAAGGCACGGTCGGCCCCTTTGGGGAGCGCCACGCTTAAGTCACGAATGCTAAGCACTGTTTCAGCTGATGGGTGCTGTTTTTTAGAATCGATAGTGACCGTCATGAAGGGCTCCTAGCGCTCGCGGGAAAGTTTGGGGTTAAGCGCATCGTCTAGCCCTTCACCGACTAAGTTCAACGCCAGAACGGTGAGTAGAATCGCCACACCAGGGAAGAAACTCAGCCACCACGCTTGGCGAATAACCGTACGTGCCGCGCCAATCATGTAGCCCCAGGACATCACATTGGGGTCACCCAAGCCTAAAAACGACAGCGCCGATTCCAGCAAAATAGCGGTGGCGACCATTAATGAAGCCAGCACAATAATCGGTGACAGCGTGTTAGGCAGAATCTGACGCAGGATAATGGTGCTGTTGGTTTGGCCGACTAAGCGAGCCGCTTCAACGTATTCCCGGTGCCGTAACGACATAAACTCTGCCCTTACCAAACGGGCGACAGGAGGCCAACTGACCAGCGCAATCGCCAGCACAATGGAGGTGATGCTGGGCTGCATAATCGCCACCAGCACAATCGCCAGGGCAAAGTTGGGAATGGTTTGAAAGAACTCGGTAAAGCGCATGAGTACGTCGTCAATCAGTCCCCCGTAGTATCCCGCAATCGCCCCCAGTGGCACGCCAATCAACAGGGCAACGCTAGTGGATACCAAACCAATCAGCAGCGATACCCAGGCGCCATGCATTAAGCCTGCGGCGACGTTGCGCCCCATGGTATCGGTGCCGAGCAGAAAGCCATCCTGGGAAAGCGGCGGCAAAAAGGGCCGCTGAACCATGCGCCAAGGAGACTCGGGAAATAGCAGCGGCGCCAGAATCGCCATGACGATAATGAGCAGCAGAATAATCAGCCCTACCAGGGCGCCGCGGTTTTGCGCAAAGCGTGCGAAAAAGCTCATGAGGCCCCCTTGATGCGCGGATCAGCCAAGCGGTAAACCAAGTCGGTAATAATATTGAAGACAATCACTAATGCCGCCGAGAAGAAGAAAATCCCCAGCAGCAGGTTGTAGTCACGCTGCTGTAGCGCTTCAAACATCAGCCGCCCAATACCCGGCCAGGCAAACACGGTTTCCGTCAAAATAGCGCCACCAACCATCTGCCCAGCCTGCAAGCCTGCTAGGGTGATGATTGGTAGTAAGGCATTGCGAAGAATGTGGCGGCGCTGAATAACGCTAGGTTTTAGCCCTTTCGCGCGGGCGGTTTTAACGAAGTCCTGCTGGGCTGCATCGAGCATCGAGGTGCGCGTCATGCGGGTATAAATCGCCATAAAAAATAGCGCCAGCGTGGTAGCAGGCAGTATTAAATGCGTGGCGACATCCAGCACAAGCGCAAAGCCTGTGAGGTCTGCGCCAACAGTGTAAAGACCGTAAGCAGGCAGCCAGCCGAGGTAGACGGAAAACACCACTACCGACATCAGCGCTACCCAAAACAGCGGTGTGGCATAAAACACCAAGGCCAGCGCCATTATCAGTGAGCCAGAGGGCTTTTTAACCCGCGCCGCCGCCATGGAACCTGCCACAATGCCGAGTGCCAGCGAGAGCACAAACGCCGTGCCGGTTAGTAGCAGCGTGGCGGGCAAACGATCCATAATCAGATCAAAGACGGGCACACCAAGCCGATAGGAGTAGCCAAAGTCGAGCATGGCAATGCCTGATACGTAGCGCCACAGTTGCACATACATTGGCTGATCAAGGCCAAACCGTTCGCGCAACTGATTGAGGAACTCCTGGTCAGCCGCGCCCGCCTCGCCGGCTAAAATCGCCGCAGGGTCACCAGGGGCCATCTGAATCAGCAGGAAGTTAAAAATAACGATTAAAAACAGCACAATCACGGCTTTAAACAGCCGCATCAGAATGAGACGCGCGTAAACCATAAGTTGTTTCCTGGCTAATACCTTCAAGACATAGCTAAAAAACCCAGGTAGCTCTCGCTACCTGGGTGGCTTGGATTTAGCGATCTAGCCAAGCATCTTTAAAGCCGTCGTTGACACCCACGCCGGAGGTGACGAGGTTCTGCACATCACAGCGGTACAGGGTTGGGAAGCCCAGTTCCATCAGCCAGCCAACAGGCACGTCTTCGTGCAGGATTTCCTGAACTTCACTGTAAAGCGCTTCGCGCTCTTCGTCGGGGAAAGCCGTGGCAGCCTCGTTGAACAGCTCGTCAACACGCTCGTTTTCGTAGCCTTCCACGTTATTCCAGGGCGAGCCTTTGGCAATATTGTCGGAAAGGTAGGTGCGTGAAATACCCAGTGCTGGGTCGCCGTACTGGTATAGGTAGGTAAAGGCGAGATCGTAATCCCAGTCGCCGAGGCGCTGGTTCCAGCCGCCCACGTCGGTGGCTTGGGTGCTTACGTTAATGCCCACTTCACGCAGGTTCTGTTGTACGGCTTCAGCCCAACGGGTCCACGTTTCACCGTAAGGAAGCGGCAGAATAGTGATCTCTTCACCGTCGTAACCCATTTCGGCCAACAGTTCACGGGCGCGCTCTGGGTTGTGATCGTAAGGTTCTAAAGCGTCATCTTGGAAACGCGCGTTGGAGCCAAAAGCCGACAGCGGCACATTGCCTAGACCATTCCACAGCACGTCTTTGGCAAACTCACGATCCATGGCATACATCACCGCTTGGCGGAAGCGTTTGTCGGCAGTGGGGCCTTCTCGGTTGTTCATCCATAGCATGGCGAAGGGGCTGAAATATTCGTGGCCTTCTCCCGTCATACAGACGTTATCCATCGCAGATAAACGCGGGATATCAAAGTTCTCAACGGTACCGCTGGGTAGTACATCAATAGTGCCGTTCTCGAAGGCAACGGCACGGGAACCGCCATCGGGAATGATGTGCCAGTTGACGCCATCCAGATAGGGAAGCCCATCTTCGTAGTAGTCATCGTTTTTAACCAGCTCGATCACGGTGCCGCGTTCCCAATTAGCAAACTTGAAAGGGCCTGTGCCAATCGGATGATCGTTGTGTTCGTTGTTGCGGAAGTCGGTGCCCGCATACAGGTGTTCAGGCACCATGGTGAAGGTGCCTGCTTCAAAGGAGATCAGGAATGGGCCGAAGGGGTCGGTTAAGGTAAATACCACCGTGTGGTCATCCGTTGCTTCGATGCTTTCCACATGTTGTAAAACGGCCCGCGCACTGGGGTTCAGTTCGCGGTGGAAAACATCGGCAGAAAATACCACGTCGTCAGCGGTGAAGGGTTCGCCGTCGTGCCAGGTAACATCTTCCCTTAGGTGGAAAGTATAGGTGCGGCCATCGTCGCTGATGTCCCATGATTCAGCCAACTGCGGCATGGGTTCCAGATCCGTGGTGTAGCGCAGCAACCCTTCATAGATATTGCCTGCCACGGTGCGCGTAGGCGCGTTTTGCACCATTCCCAGCACTAAGCCTGGCGGTTCTGGTTGAATAATAGTGTTAACCGTACCCCCTTGTTTCGGGTCGTCTGCCAGGGCGGCCGACGAAAAAGCGAGTGCTGCAGCGGAAATTGCCAAAGCCAAAGGTGTTCTCATTTTGTTTCTGCTCCTCGGTTACTAGGCTAAAGCCTGTCACGTAATGGATTTACGTTATTGTTAGGCGAGCGAGGCGTGATACAAAACAGCCCAGTTGTTGTTATGGATTTTGGTTATAGATCGTTATATGAGGCCTTTTTGAACATAGCATTGGTTTGTAAAACTGTCGACAGTCGTCAATCGGCCGTCGACAGAATGTATTTTTGCGTCATACTAAAAGTACGTAATACCTAATAAGAGTAAACTCTATGGCCTCTTCTCCAGTGGCTCCAGGCGGCTTTATTCAACAGCAAAACCTTGTTGAACAAGTGGCTGACTATTTGACGCAAGCAATTATCCAGCAAGACTTTTTACCCGGTGAGCGGCTTTCAGAAGTGCAGCTTTCCCGAGATTTAGGCGTCAGCCGCGCGCCAGTTCGCGAGGCTGCCCGCTTATTGGAAAGTCGTGGGCTTTTAATCTCAAAGCCAAGACGCGGTTTTTTTGTTAGGGCGTTGAATACCGTTGAATTAGAGGATGTTTTCGATCTGCGGCTATGCCTGGAGCGCCATGCTATCCAACGCTTATCTGAGCGCTATAGCAGCGATGCAGAGCGCGCGCTAAAACAGCAGGTAGAGATTTTGTGCGCCGCGGCAGCCAGCAGTGATGGAACACGCCGCATTGAGGAGGATCTGCAGTTTCATCGCTTAATGATTCATCTTGCGGGCAATGAGCGGCTGCTGCGGGCATTTGATGGCTTAACCCACGAACTTCGTCTGTGTATTACGCTGATTACCAAAACCCACGAAGCCCCCGATACCATTGCCACCAGTCATTTTAAACTGCTAGATGCATTGGGAAGCGGCAGTTCCGAGGCTTGCCGTGAGGCCATTGATTACCACATAGGCGTTGCTAGGGATTTTGTGGTGAGCGGCGTGGGAGAGTAGCTGAAATAGTAACTGAGATAGTAACTGAGATAGCAACTGCGATAGTGACTAAGACAGTGACTAAGACAGTGACTAAGAGGGCGAATGAAACAGAACTAGGACGAAATGCAGTTGGGCCAGTAGCCGATCTAAATGTGCATTGCCAATAGATAAATCAATAGTTCACACCTGAACAGATGTCGCCTTGCTCAAGGTCTGGCAAGATAGCGTTTTCGGACGTTTGACGACCAAGGACACGGCATGGCGCATTTGCTACGCATCATTATGATTCACGGCCACTTGTCGGGGGTGGTTGAACTCAATGTGGATGGCCACACTAATATCTGCGGTACCAACGCGTCAGGCAAAACCACGCTTCAGCGGTTAGTGCCGGTGTTTTACGGCGAGCTGCCCAATAAGGTGGTGCCGAAAACCCGCATGAAGTTTGATGCCTTCTACTTGCCCACTCGTCAAAGCTATCTTGTCTACGAATACCGCCGCGAAGCAGGCAATGTTTGCCAAGTCGTGCTGACGCGCAAGCAAGAAGGTGGCGTGGAGTACCGTTTTGTCGGTGCCCCTTACCGGCCAGAAGACTATCTGATCGAAACTGAAAAAGGCCCCTTGGCGCTGGAGTACCCACAGTGGTCTAGCGGACTGCGCCGCAGCGGGATTGCTGTCTCTTCCAAGTTGGGGGCCACCTCCGAGTTTCGCTCGGTGATTCAAAACGATTTTACCCAGTTGCACGGTAATAGCCGCGATGGATTAAAGCTGCGCCAAATCGCGGCGCAGTTTAGCCTGGTTAACCCTGAACGACGTATCCGTCATATCGAAAAACTGGTCTCTGCTGTGCATGCAAAAGAGGGCAAGATGGATACCCTCAAAACCATGCTGGCGGCAATTTTCGAAGAGGATGGCGTCGAGCTGCCAGTTACCCGTATTCGCAGTGCCAAGGCGCGGGAGTGGATTGCCCAGATGCGCCAGTCCATGCGCCTGGAACCGCTGCAGGCTGCGCTGACTAAGCTTGGTGGCATCGACCGCGAATTGGCTCAGTTAGAGACCACGCTGTGGCAGTTGAAACCCCAGCTAAGCGCCGACTATCAGCAGGCAGAGAAGCGTATTGCGGACCTGGACGGTGAGTTAAACCGCCACCAGCGCGAATTCCAACAGCGTGAAAATGCCTACACCCAGCAGCGCGATGAGCTGAACGACCGCCACAGTGAAGTCGCGAGCGATTTGCAGCACACTCAGCGCCGCCTGAATGATCTGCAAACCCAGTTTGAGCACTACGCCGATGCCGATATGACCGGCCTGGAGCGAGACATCAACGCCTTGCCCCAGTGGCGTGAGCAGCGTGATCAGCTTCAGCAGCATCTGCAGGTCATGCAAGATGCGGTAAAAGAGAGCCAGGCGCGCTTAGATGGCCGGTTACGCGAGCTTTCTGAAGCACTTGCCCGCCAAACTCAAGAAAACCAGGAGTTGATAGATGCCCTGGTCGAGGAAAAAGCGCAGCGTCGCGAGCAGCAGTGGCAAGCCGAACAGCAGCATAACGAGCGCTATCAGCAAGCGCGCCAGCGGCTAGAGGGTGAGTATCAAGCGCAGTTAGAGCTGGGTGTTGAGCAGCTTGCCGAATTAAAAGCGCAGCTGGCAATGCCCACCCAAACTGCAGAAGAAGCCCAGGAAGCTGAGCTTGCCCAAGCGCGTTTAGACCAAACTCAGCAGGAACGCAGCGCTGCTGCCGCCACGTTGGAAGCACTGCGCCGCGAGCTTGAAAGCCACAAACGTGAACGCGATGCCGCCGAGCAGCAGTTGGTGCAGTGTCGTCAGCAGCGTGAGCGGGCCGAACAGCACTGCTATGCACTCTATCAACAGCGCGACCCCGAGCAGGGTAGCCTGCGCCACTTTTTGCGCTATCACCGCCCCGGTTGGGAGCAGCAGCTTGGTAAGATCATTGCGCCAGAACTGCTTGAACGCCGCGACCTCGCTCCGCAGCTTGCTGAAGGCGCCAGCGATGACCTATTCGGGCTAGCGCTGGACCTAAGCGCCATTGCACTGCCGGATTACGCTCAGGACGAAGCCAGTTTGCTGGCGGCGATTGAAGAGGCGGATAGCGCCAAAAAGCATGCCCAAGCCGAGTGTGCCGCTGCCGAAAAAGCCCTAAAGCAGCACAACGAACGGGTTCAGCAGGCCAGCGAGGCCCAAGATCAGACGCGTATGGGGTATCAGCGGGCCGAACAGGAAGTGGAGTATGCCCTTGAGGCTCGCCGTCAGCAGCAAGAGCGCCATACCAAGCGCCAGCAGGCACGCCGAGCCGAGCACCAAGCGGCGTTGACTCGCCAAGAGCAGACTCAGGCCGAACTGCGCGAAGAGAAACGCCAGGCGCTTGCCGAGCTTGCAGAGACGCATCAAGGTCAGTTACTGGAGTTAAAAGCCGACGCGCAAAGCCAGCTGGATAGTCTTGATGCGCAGCTACGCCAGTATAAACAGCAGCTCAACGACGCCAACGCCGAACACAAGCGCCAGTGCAGTGAGTTAGAAGCCGCCTTCAGCCAGGAGCTTGCCGAGCAGGGTGTGGACCCCGCGCAACTTCAGGAAACCAAGAAACGCTTAGAACAGCAGAGTGAACGTATTCGTAAAGTTGCTGCTCGCCAGGAAGAGCTCACCGAGTACCAACGTTTTATGCGTGTGGAGTGGAGCCAGCACAAGCCTCAGCTGGTGGCTCAGGAAGCCGAACTTGTTCAGCTTGATCAACAGTTGAAGCGCGAAAAAGCGCGCCTCAAAAATGACTTCCATAGCGCACGTGAAGCGCATCAAGCAGCGGTTAATGAACTAAAAATTCAGCGCGCAAATGCCCACGGCAGTGTAGAAGCCCTAAAGCCTTTACTGACCCAGTTGGAAAGTTTGGACATCGTTGCAGAGGGTGCACCCTTAGCGGAGGCCGTGGGTGATATGGAGGAGCGCATTGAGCGTGCGCGCCAAGCGTTAACCAGCCGCCATCAGCAGCTTGAGCAGCTGCGCCGGGGCTGCCTGGAGGTAGAAAGCCAACTGATTAAAGATGCCAGCAGCGGCTTTGCCGATGCACTGCAAAGTGAACGCGAGAAGCTGCCAAACGACAGCCCGCGACTAGTGTTGCCGCTGCTGCGCGACATGCTAAAACTATTGGAAGATCAACAGCAGCAGCTGATTCAGGAAGGGCGCAATTTAAGCGATGACCTGGATAAATTCTTTATTGTCTTCCGGGATTTAAATCGCCGTATTAGTGCGCAAAGCCGTCGGCTTTCCGACGAAGTGGCGGATGACCTGCGTTTAGAAGGCATCAGCAAAGCAGAAGTGCGCATTCAATCGACGATTGATGAACTGGGCTTCTGGGAGCCTTTAAAGCTGTTCGCCCAGTGCTACAAAGCGTGGCGGGAATCCGGCCAGATGCTGCCCAGCGACGATTATCTTAATGCGCTGGCCGATGTGGTCGATTTGCTGCGCAGCGACCAGCAGTACAGCTTCGAAAGCCTGCTGCGCCTTGAACTTCACCTAAACGAAGGTGGCACTGACCTGGTGATCAAAAACGACCGCCAGTTGTTAGAGTCTTCCAGCCATGGCATGGCTTACCTGATTTTATGTAAGTTTCTGCTGGCGTTTACTCGGTTGCTACGGGGGGATGCGCAAATTGCTATCCATTGGCCGATTGATGAAATCGGCACGCTGGCCTATCACAATGTCGAAAAGTTGTTCGACGCTTGTGATAGCAACCGTATCCACATTGTGGGGGCTTTTCCTAACCCGGAATCGGATGTGCTGCTGCTGTTTGCTAATCGCTACCTGATTGAGCGGGACCCTAACCAGCCCAACCAGCGCCTGCTAAAACGTATTGAGCCGCGCCTTAGCCCGCTTGCGCAGCGGATCAAGGAGCGTCAGCAAGAGGTGACCGCATGATCGAACACGGCCCGCTACTGGAACGCTTGCTGGCTGGCGAGTTTGTCTGCGCCGTCAGTGATGACAACGCCTTCCGCCACCTGGCAAATGAAGAGACCCGCGACGCGATTGATGACTACCTGCGCCCGCTCAACCGCAGGCTGGCGAGCAATGATGAAGGCAGTGTCTACTTTTTAGCTTGGCGACAGCTTAATGAAGCTGCTCGGGAGCAGCTATCGCGCCAGCTGAGTGACACGGTCAACAGCCTGTTGCCGCTGCTGGAATGGCTGCAGCTGGTTCAAGAGGCGCTAGGCCGCGACACCTTGGCGGCCCCAGGCGACGTGCTCAAACCTGCCGAGTTCAGCGCTAAGTGCGAAGACAACCAAAGCCTGCGTGAGCGTTTGGAACGGCTAGCCACAGACAGCTTCTTTGGTTCCCAGAGCGACCAGTTGGATGCCCAAGTAAAGCAGCTATTTAAACGCTTGAAAGAGCATGGCTACTTGCTTCAGCCCCACACTGAGCGTCAGGTGTTTGTGGTCACCGGTAAAATTGATTACCTAATCGAGGTGGTGCGCTTTATCCGCGATGAGGAGAACTTGCCCATCGATGCGGAGCGGGAAGAGGGTGCCCAGGAGGCGCTGCTGTGAGCGAACTGGAAAGCCGCCTGCTAAAAACTGGCGCTGAACGGCTGGCGCTATTGGGTAAGCATGCCGAACGACTAATGCAGGGCTACACTCGTGATGACGTGCCGTTAGATGGACTCAACGACAGTGCGCTGCGCAAGCTATTGGCCGCTCGGCTGTTATGGCGGCCCGACGAGCAGAGCGGCGTAAAGCTTGCTCCCAAGGTGCGCGAACTGATCGCTGAAATGCTCGCCGATGAAACCCGCCGCCATGTAAATGCCGATGTCGCCGAAACCCTTGAACTAGTGCGTTCGTTGGTGCACAGCTACCGGGAAGCCCGCAGCCGAGGTGAGCATTGGCGACAGGAGCAGCAGTTGCTGCGCCTGCGCCAGGAAGTTGACGATCTGAACGGCCGCTTTGCCGATGCCATTGATAGTCTCTGGCAGCGACTCAACAGCGATTTCGGCTTTGTTAGCCAGTTGAGCGATAAGATCCGCGAAAACGATCGCGCCCAGAAGCAGATTGTTAGGTTGTTGGATGGCCTGGCACTGATCGACTTCGACGAGCTGATTGCGTTAGTAGGCAGCGATGGCAGCCTGCGTAAACTACTGATCAGCCAGCTACAACAGCGCTTAAGTCACCATTACACCAGCCTGCGGGAAGTGCAGCGGCGGTTAATTGAGCTAATGGCACGCTTTCGCAAACAGCAGGCACGCAGCCGTCTGATCAGCGGTATGGTGGCGTTTATGCACGAACATCCAGGCTTTGTGCCGAGTAATTACGCCAAACGCAGTGATGTACCAGCGTTGTTCAACCACGCTGCGCCGTTACATGCCGCCGCTGCACCAGCGTTAGATCGCGCGCTAGAAAGCCGCGTGCTGGCCGAACTGCTGCATGAATTGCCAACCCCGCGCCATGCCACGCAAACTCTTGAGTCGGCAGTGCCTGCACTCACGCCGGAAGATAGCCTTGCCGCTGCGCGCCAGCAGGCGCTTAAACAAGATGTCGAACGCTTTTATCTTGCGGTGTTAGATCAGCCCCCCGCCGAGCCAATCAGCGCCCTCGCTTATCTGTATGACAGCCAGCTCGATTGGCCCGATGAAATTTGGCTGTTTCAGGTTATCTCCGAATACCAGGGCTTGCCACGTAGCGAGCAGCAGGCGTTTCGCCTACACCAAGACGAGTCACCTGCCAGCCCATTTAATGATCTGCGCCTGATTCATGACGTTGCACTGGCGGTGGCGGTATGACGTTATCAGGCCGCGCCCGTGCCGGGCTTAACAGTGTTGTTCGAGAGCTTAACCGCCAGCCCGTGGTAGAAAAATCTCGCGGCAAGTGGGTCGAAGATGTAGTGGCATGGTGCCATCAGCAAGATATTGACCTAGGTATGCGGCTTTCCAGCCAAGCGCTGCGTTTTGATGCTAAGCTCATGGCGCAAATCGACAGCATGTTGGAGAGTGACCGTTTGGCACCGCTAGGGCGCTCGTTAAGTGGTTTAAGCAGTGCCGCCCAAGCAGCTGAAGGGGTTGAAGAGGATAAAAGCCGCCGCGAAGGCCCACGCGCAAAACGCGTGCTGATTAACTTGCCGCCGCAGCCCGCTGCATGGCTTGCTCTAGAGCCGCGCAGCATACGCGATGTTGATGTAAGCGGCTTGAAGCTGTCGGTGTTTGGTGCGCTCGTCCAAGTGGAAAACCTGGATAGCTTCTACGCGTTTTCGCCAGAGATAGCAGCGCTGAGCGGCTACGCTAACCCGCTGGTCGTTTACCGGGGTGACAGCCATTACGGTGGTGGCTTTGTCGCACTGAAAGAAGCATGGCGCAAAACCAACCGGCCACACCTCTACGCCGGTGACTTCGATGCCAAGGGCGTGACCCTAGCCCTAGACAGCGGCGCCACGCATTTACTACTACCCGACATCGAGTGGCTTACCCAGCACGTCACGCCCCTGCACCAACCCGCTGAACAGCTGCCTTTTCAACGTCGCCTACGTCAATTTAACGTTGCGTTGCCTAGCCACCATCCCCTACGCCCATACTTAGCCCTGCTGGAAAAACAGCGTGGGCTAAAACAGCAATGGTTTGGCGGGGAGCTAGTGTGTATATCGCTCAGTTAAAAGCAGTTTTAGGGCTGTTGCTCAACTCCGCTATTTTAAGCTTTCCCTTAGTTGGCCGTTTACGGGGTTGCCGAATTTTGGTCGTCTGTCTGAGCACCGACGCTGGTTGGATCAGAGGATTATTGATTGGGTAGCCGAATTATCCGACGGTGACTTGGATGTCGTTCTCAGCTATCGCAATAGCAAGGGGATTCCTGCAAATAAACGATACTCGAGCCTGGTTCTTCATTTCTTTAACCATCAAACTCACCATCGTGGGCAAGTTTCTACTTTGCTATCTCAGGCGGGTGTGGATATCGGGGTTACTGACCTGTTGGTTCAGATTCCAGAGGAAACTCATGTATAACCAGGCTCGCCACGGCGGCCTACTGTATTGTCCATTACGTAGCCGCGTGTATTGAGCGGCGTTACAGCGTACGTTACTTCTTCTGCTTGATATCGCGATAGAAGTTTTCGTGTGAGCCTAAAGCCATCAGTTCAAGGACTAGAGCGCCATCATCAAAACTATAACCCAGAAGAGTCAGTTGCTTATTCATTTTGAACTTATGGACTCGCAGAAAGGCCAAATCCCCTTTCTTCTGCTCACCAATGTTGGGGTTGGCCATTAGGTCCTTAACGGCCAAATCAAGGTCTTTTTTCTGGTTGGGTTTGAGCCTCTTTACCGCTTTTTTGAATGTATGGGTCTGTAATACACTGATGGCTTTAACCAAAGTCGTAGGCCTCTAGCTTTCCGGCGTCCTTCTCTGCCTGCGCGATGATGGCTTGCCTTACAAACTCGTAGGGTAAGTCAGGATTGTCTTCCATCATCTCGCCGATTTTTGCCCAGTGTTCTATTTGCTTGGGCGGGGTTCGATTAAGTGCTTTGGCGATAATAGTGGCTTTTTCAACAAGATTTTGATCTAAGCGAATGCTGCTCGTAGCCATTTGTATTTCCTACGTTGAGTTCTCTAGAGTGTAGCAATGTGCCACAATTGAGGCAAATTGTAATAGGTCGCTGCTGTCGGACTGCTTTTCCGCTTGCTCTGCAAAGCAGCCGCAACTTCAGGTGGTAGATAAGGAGGCATCGTTGCTAGTCAGGCATGATCAGGCCGGGGTGTTCCGGGTGACTTGTTTCCCATCTGCCACGACAATGCCGGTTTCTATTGTGCCGCTAAGGAAAGAGAGGTCGGTCAAATAATATAAATCTAATTGTTGCGCGGTGCGCAACGCGCTATGATGTGCTTATGATTAAATCATTCCGCCACAAGGGACTCAAGCGGTTCTACGCTAGTGGCAGCACCGCTGGTATACAGGCGGATCATGCCAAGAAATTGCGTATGCAGCTTGCCGCTCTGGACACGGCCGTGTCAGTAGAAGATATGGATATCCCTGGTTTTAGGCTCCACCCGTTGAAGGGGAGATACAAAGGGCGGTGGTCAATTTGGATCAACGGAAATTGGCGCATGACGTTCGAATTTCGAGATGGCAATGCGTACATTCTTGATTATGAGGATTATCACTAATGACGATGCATAATCCGCCGCATCCCGGCGAATTTATTCGGGAAGTGTACCTAGAACCTTTTGGTATCAGCTCCCGCCAGCTTGCTTCCAACTTGGGCGTTTCACCATCCACCTTGTCACGGTTGCTCAAAGGGGATAGTGGCATTAGCCCCGAAATGTCTTTGCGCTTGTCGAAGGTTCTCGGACGTACCCCGGAGAGCTGGCTATCAATGCAGGACATGTATGACCTATGGATGGCTCGCAGCACAATTAATTTGGACGACCTGCAGCCATTGGACTTTGAGGCCGCTTAACGATTGCTACTGTTGTCGTTGGCATCCTGTCGTAAAAAGCTGAGCAACCAAACTTATTGGAAATCTGTATGCCGCCAGACTAGGTCAGGTTTCTAAAGAGAAAGCACGGACGCGATATGAACCTACTCTTCCTCGGTACCTCCGCCGGTGTGCCCACTAAACAAAGAAATGTCTCCGGGATCGCCTTGCGTGAAAGCAAAGGGAAGGGCTGGTTCCTGGTTGATTGTGGTGAGGGCACCCAGCATCAGGTCTTGCGTACCAAGCTGTCGTTTCATTCGTTGAAAGCCATCTTGATTACCCATGTGCACGGCGATCACTGCTACGGGCTGCCGGGCATTCTGGCGAGTGCCGCCATGGGAGGCCGGAAAACGCCACTGACCATTGTTGCGCCCGCAGGTATCAAAACTTGGTTGGCGGCAACTTGTGAGGTGACGCAGCTATGCTTACCTTTTGCCTTGGAGTTTATCGACTCGGACGACCTGCCTAGCGTTGAGTTTGAGAACATCGCCGTTGAGACATTCAGCCTTTCGCATCGGGTGGCGTCTTATGCCTATGCATTTACGGAGCGCAAGGTTGATGCTGCCCTGGACGTGGCTAAGCTAACGCAAAAGGGGATTCCGAGAGGGCCGCTGTGGGGACAGTTGAAGCAGGGGGTTGATATTGAGTTTGCAGGTGAGTCGTTAAGCAGCCATGACTACTTAATCTTCAAGAACACGCCCAGGAAAGTGGTGGTCGCTGGCGATAATGACCAGCCTGATTTATTGAACGAGGCGTGTGCAGAGGCGCAGGTGCTGGTACATGAGGCCACCTATACCGAAGAGATGGCTGAGAAGGCTGGCGATGTGGGGCATAGCTACGCCAAGCTTGTTGCTGCTTTTGCCGAATCGATAAAGCTAGCTAATTTGGTGCTGACGCACTTCAGCCCTCGTTATCAGTTCAGCCCCCATGCGTCGCCGTCTATCGAGGACATCCGCCAAGAAGCTGAGGGCGCCTATTCCGGCTCGCTTTTCTTGGCGCGGGATTTTAGCGAATACAGCTTGGAAAAAACGGGCCACTTTTCTGAGGTGGTGGGCGAGTAGTTTTCCGCGCGTTTATCAGTAGTGATACCGAAGCTGGGCGATCAGCAGCGCTTCGTCAGTCACCTTGTAAATCATCCGGTGCTCTTCGTTGATGCGTCGAGACCAGTAACTCGCCAAGCCGTGTTTAAGGGGCTCTGGTTTACCAACGCCGCCAAAGGGTTCTCGCTGGGTTTCTTTGATTAGCTTATTGATGCGACTGAGCACTTTTTTGTCCGTTTTCTGCCAGTATAAATAATCTTCCCAGGCATGCTCAGCGAAGATGAGCTTCATTCCAAAAGCTCCTGCTCTTGGCCGCCACCTTGCTCTAGCTCGGCAATCGATTCAAGCAAACGTTGAGCGTTTTTGGGGGCGCGCAGCAGGTAGGCGGTCTCTTGCAGTGCCTCATAATCCTCTAAAGAGATCATGACCACAGACTGCGCTTTATTACGGGTAATGATCATGGGCGCGTGATCTTCGCAGACCTGTTGCATTGTTTTCGCTAGATTGGTTCTAGCTGCTGTGTAGCTAATGGCATCCATAGGTAATTCCTGTTCATGATGTTGTTCATGTACAGGATAGTGTACGTTTTTGGTTTTGGCAATCGACTGCGTTTTGAAGATGCCACTGATTTGACGTTGAAGCCGCTTAGTAGCACTGGCTTCCGGAGAAGCCAGTGCTTACTTCTTTATTTCAAAACAAAAGTTATTTCAAAAACGCTCGCAGCGTTTCGCTGGCTTGGTCGATAGAGACAACGCCATCTAAATGGCCGCGGTTGCCTTCCAGGGTTTCAAGCGTTACTTCGGTGCCGTCGGCTTCTATCAGCTCGGCAGTGCGACGCACGCCTTCGGGGGCGAAAACGAGATCGTTTTCGCTGTAGAGCATTAGCGTCGGGGCGTCGATGGCGGCCAGTCCTTCTTCTAACGAATCACCGTGGCCAGTCATAAAGAGCTGGTTGGCACGAACCAAATACAGCAGATGGTTGGCATCGGAAAGTTCGGCGCGGGCGGCGGCGACGTCATCTAGCGTTTGCTCAATGGCGTAGCGGGCGTTGATATCTTGAGCGGGGTCGCGCTCTTCATCGGCCCAATCGCGGTTGAAGGTTTCGTTGGCCCACTGCCAGTGATTGGCGTTAAGTGTGACGATCTTGAGCGCTTCTTTTAGGCCATCGGTGGGTGGCTCGCCATCGTAGTAGTCGCCTTCATTCCAGTTGGCATCTAAGCGGATGGGCGCTGCCCAAGCGCTAAGCGTTGCCAGCAACCAGGGGTCGGCAACGCCGCCACCGATAACGGGAATCAACCTATCCACTTTGTCAGGGTAAGCACTGGCCCATTCAAACGCTTGCAGCGACCCCATGGAGGCGCCCATGACTGCATGTAGCGACTCAATGCCCAGGCTCTCTAACAGCGCCCGCTGTACTTCGACAAAATCGCGAATCGTTACCACAGGAAAGTCCATTCCCCACGGTTTGCCGGTGTCTGGATTGATAGAGGCGGGGCCAGTGGTGGTGACATTGGGGTCGTGGGCGTTGAGGTTCACCAGCGTATCGGACGCAATAATGTAGTACTCGTCGGTATCCAGTGGCTTACCGGGCCCAATGATGGCATCCCAGTAGCCGGTTGGCTCGCCATCCGGGTCATAACGACCGGCTGCGTTGCTGGTGCCAGAAAAGAAATGGGTAATTAAAATGGCATTGTCACGGGCGTCGTTTAATTCACCGTAGGCTTCCCAGCCCACCGCAAGTTCGGGAATTGTTTCGCCGCCTTGGGTGGTGAAGTCTTGCATCTCGAAGGTTTGTTTTTCGACGACGCCATCCCAGGCTAGTAGTGGTGATGCTGCGAGTAATCCGAGGCTGGTAACTGTCACCACGGTCCATAAAGAGTGTCGTTGCGTGAGAACCATTCGCCTTCCTTAAATGAGGGGTTGTTATGATTGTTGTTGGCAATGCTGCGTTGCCACCCCCTAGTTTAGTCGGCTTTAGCGCATTTTAAATGGGTTTAGCCCGTTAGCTTGTTGCATCATCATGCGTTTGGCGAGCGGTACGCGTTCGGCTAAGTGCAGGCTGAGGTCGCCCAACTGGCGTAGCGGTTTTGCACCGGTAAACAAGTGATGGAAGCTATCGGTGGCGGCAATCATTGCTTGGTTGGCCAAGCGGCGCTGGCATTCGAAGCGGTGCAGGTTGATAGAGTCACCTGGGTCTCGGCCTTTGATGATCAGCTCTGCCAGGGTATCGGCATCGTGCAGACCAATATTCAGCCCTTGTCCGGCCAGCGGATGCACCACATGGGCGGCATCGCCGATCAATGCTAAGCGCTTGCCGATATAACGTTTGGCGTGCTGACGTCTAATTGGAAAGCTCGCCTTTGCGACCACTCGCGTTAGCTTGCCTAACCGCTTGGGGAAGGCTGTTTCAATGGTCGTTTTTAGGGCGTCGTTGGAGAGCTGTTCACGAGCTTTGGTGGCTTCGTCGCTGTCATACCACACCAGCGATGCACGGTGGCCTGGTAAGGGAAGCATGGCAACCGGGCCGGTTGGGGTGAAGTACTGCCAGCTAATATCCTGTTGGGGTAGCTCGGTTTCTACGTTAATAATCATCGCCCGCTGATGGTAGTCGTAGCTACTAACGGCAATGCCCGCAAGTTCTCGTAGCGTCGAATGCGCGCCATCTGCGCCAACAATCAAACGGGCACTTAAGGTTTTGCCGTTATCTAGCTCTAGCATGCGGCCGGTGCTGGCCGCCATGGTGCTGAGCGGTGCGCACTGGGTGTAGCAGGTCACGCTGGGAAGGTTCTCTAAACGTTGCCACAACGCATATTGCAGGGTGCGGTTTTCGATAAAAATGCCGAAGTCGTCCATACCGCTGTCTTGGGCAGAAAACAGCGAGTGGCCGGAGCCATCCTGGTTGGCGACATCAATATGACGAAATGGGCAGCAGCGCTCTTCGGGAAGCACGGTGCCGCTCGCTTTTACAAACGCCAATGAACGGGCATTGAGTGAGGAGATACGCAGGTCATAATCGCCGCTGAGCGGGGTGGGGGCGCTGCCGCGTTCTACCAGCCCAACCGACATGCCGGTATGGCCTAAACGAGCCGCTAGCGCGGCACCCACCATGCCACCGCCGACAATGATAATCTCGTGATCCCACTGCATGAGACACTCCTTACGTTGAATAACGAGGGCATATTGCATGACCCTTTATTGTCATACAGTATCGTTTACTTGTCGCAGTGTTGCATAGGGTGATCCATTGACGCAGGCCGTGGAAATGACAAATAGCATCGTGCAGGCGGGGGAGGCGCTGGCAGGGTTTATCGAGCGCCACCCCAAACTGTGGGTGATTACTGGTGCAGGAGTAAGCACCGATAGCGGCATTCCTGATTACCGCGATGCCGACGGGCAGTGGAAGCGACCGCCGCCGGTACAGCATGGCGATTTTATGGCCTCACTTGCCGTGCGCCAGCGTTATTGGGCGCGGGCATTGATCGGTTTCAAAGCTATGCGAGAAGCCCAAGTGAGCGGTGCGCATAAGGCGTTAGCGGCGCTTGAAAGCATGGGCTACGTGGAACTGCTGGTAACACAGAACGTGGATCGTCTGCATCAGCGGGCTGGTTCCAGCAAGGTCATTGATCTGCATGGGCGAGCAGACGTGGTGGCGTGCATGGCATGCGGTTATCAACTTATGCGCCACGCCATGCACAGTGAAATGGCCAGAATGAACCCAAGTTTTGCAGCGCTAGATGCCCACTATGCGCCCGACGGCGATGCGGATTTAGAAACTGATTTTTCGACATTTAGGGTGCTGGATTGCCCGCGCTGCCAAGGCATCTTAAAGCCCCAGGTTGTTTATTACGGTGATGTGGTGCCGCCAGCGCGGCGCTTGGCTGCCCAAGCGGGGCTACAAAACGCTGATGCCGTGCTGGCTGTGGGCACCTCGTTGATGGTGTATTCCGGCTACCGCTTGTGCCGCGATGCCCACGCCATGGGCTTACCGGTGGCCTCGCTGTCGCTGGGCGTCACGCGGGCTGATGCGCTATTAACCCATCAGTGGCGTGCGCCGTTAACGCCAGTGTTAGAGCACGCTGTTAGCTGTTTGCGGCAGCGTTTATTTGACTAAAGTGCTAGGGTACTAAGTAACGATTGTCACCAACAGCGGAGTCACCCGTGCTGTCATTTGAACACCAGTTTGCAACGCTTCCCGAGCCACTGTGGGTTGCCTGCCAGCCAACGCCAGTGAGCCAGCCCACACTGATTGTATTTAATCAGCGCCTGGCAGAAACGCTGGGGATTGAGTCAGAGCTGAAGAATAAGCCTGACGATGCCACCCTTGCCCAATGGTTTAGTGGTAACCAATTGCCACCGGGCGCAGAACCGCGGGCGCTGGGTTACGCTGGGCATCAGTTTGGTAATTTTGTACCGCAGTTGGGCGATGGCCGCGCACTGTTGCTGGGCGAGGTCGTCGATAAGACTGGGATACGGCGCGACGTGCAGTTCAAGGGCAGCGGCCGTACACCATTTTCCCGTAGCGGTGATGGTCGTTCTCCATTAGGCCCAGTGCTACGGGAGTATCTGGTCAGTGAGTTTATGGCTGCAATGGGCGTACCCACTACCCGTGCGTTAGCCGCGGTTTCGACCGGCGAGCGAGTCGTGCGCCAACTGCCTGAGCCAGGCGCAGTATTTACCCGCGTGGCAAGCAGTCATATTCGTGTGGGCACTTTTCAATTTGCGGCGGTACGCAGAGACGAAGCTGCCCTAAAAGCGTTGGCCGATCATGTGATTGAACGCCACTATCCCGAAGCCGCTAGTGCAGACGATCCTTATTTAGCCTTGTTAGAAGTGGTAGTTGCTCGCCAAGCAGCGCTAGTGGCGCGGTGGATGAGCCTTGGGTTTATTCATGGCGTGATGAATACCGATAACTGCAGCATTGCTGGAGAGACCATTGATTACGGCCCCTGTGCCTTTATGGAGCAGTTTGACCCGCAAAAAGTCTACAGCTCGATTGATCAAGGCAAGCGCTATGCCTTTGATAACCAGCCTGCCATTGCTCAATGGAACCTAGCCCGCTTTGCCGAAACGCTGCTGCCGCTGATGCGCGAAGAGGGCGATATCGTCGTTGAGCAGGCCACTGATATCATCCGCCGCTTTGGGCCACTGTTTGATGCCGAGCAGCGCCGACTGCATGCGGATAAGCTCGGTCTTGCAGCAGACAGTGAGCAAGCGGTAACGCTAATGGCGGCGCTGGAAAGTCAGATGCACCAGGGGCAGATGGATATGACCGCTACCTTTGATGCGCTGACGCATTACGCCAGCACTGCAAGTGAAACGCACAAGGAAGCACTGCTGGCGCTGACGACTCAGCCCAATGAGTTGGCGGCATGGCTAGCTAAGTGGCAAGCCGTACAGGTTGCCAGCCAAGACAGCGAGCGCTTAGCCGCCATGCGGCGTGCTAACCCGGTTGTTATACCCCGCAATCACCGCATTCAGGAAGTTATTGATGCGGCTTATGAAGGCGATTTTGCGCCGTTTCACAGCTTACTTGCGGTGGTCACCCAGCCCTTTGATGAATCCGCAGAAGCACGCCGCCTTGCAGCCCCCGCAACGGAAAACGAGCAGGTACTAAGAACGTTTTGCGGTACGTAACCTCGGCTTTTCCTGTGGTATGCTGTGATTATTTACAGGTAAGGGCAACCTGTGCGCAAAATTATTCATTGCGACTGTGACTGCTTCTACGCAGCGGTTGAAATGCGCGACAACCCAGCGCTTAACGATGTGCCTATTGCGATAGGTGGCAGCGTTGAGCAGCGCGGGGTTGTCGCTACTTGTAACTATCCCGCCCGTGAATTTGGCATCCACTCGGCCATGCCCATGGCGCAGGCACTCAAACGCTGCCCACATTTGACCGTGATCCGCGGTGATATGGCCAAATACAAAGCGGTGGCGCGTCAAGTGTTTGCGATTTATCGCGATGTGACCGAACTGATTGAACCGCTCTCGCTAGATGAAGCCTTTTTAGACGTTACTGATGTTTCCCTGTGCAACGGCAGCGCCACCCGCATGGCCGAAGCGATTCGCCAACGGGTTAAGCAGGAAGTAGGCATTACCGTCTCGGCAGGCGTCGCGCCCAACAAGTTTCTTGCCAAAATTGCCAGCGACTGGCGTAAACCCGATGGCCTGTTTGTGATCACGCCGAACGATATCGATGGCTTTGTGCAGCAACTGCCGGTCAAGAAAATCCACGGGGTAGGGCCGCGCACGGCTGAAAAACTGGCGGGGTTGGGTATTCAAACCTGTGCAGATTTGCGGGTTCGTCCACTGACTGAGCTGGTCGAACAGTTTGGCCGCTTCGGTCATCGGCTGTTCGAGCTTAGCTTTGGGCGCGACGAGCGACCGGTGAAAACCCATCGTGAGCGGAAATCGATCAGCACCGAGCAAACCTACTCCCAGGACTTGCCTACCCTGGAAACCTGTCGCCAACAGTTACCGGATCTGCTCAACGACTTAGAGCAGCGCTATGCCAGACTAGACCCCGCGCCCGCCGTGCGCGGGTTAATGGTAAAGATAAAATTCAACGACTTTACCCAAACGACAGTGGAGCACGCCGACCCTGCACCTAACCAGGAGCAATTCGAGTCCCTGCTGACTATTGGTTGGGCGCGAGGGGAGAAGCCCGTTCGGCTACTAGGCGTGGGCTACCGCTTGGCAGAAGAAGCCACCGTTCAGCAACTCTCACTGTTTTAATTAGCCTGTTAATACTTATGTCGATTGACGCTCATCCAAAGGCGCGTTAAAACAGACGTATGATAGTTTGTATGCTTACTAGCTAGCGTGGCGTGCCCCACGTAGCATTTCTGTCTTCTTACCCTGCGAGCTAACCATGTCTGCCCATGCCACCCAACGCCCTCGTTTAGTGTTTGCCCATGCGAATGGCTTTCCTGGCTTAAGCTATCGCACGCTGCTGGAACCACTGGCGGAGTCGTTTGATCTCCATCCGCTAGATCGATTGGGCCATCACCCGGACTACCCGGTGAACCATAACTGGGGCAATTTAGTCGATGAGCTGTTGAGCTATTTACCGGTTACTGATGCACCATTACTGGGCGTTGGTCACTCATTAGGTGGTACGCTGATGGCCATGGCGGCAGATAAACAGCCAGAACGCTTCTGCGGCGTCATTATGCTTGACCCGCCGTTGATGCTGGGGCCGGATGCCTGGGTGATGAAAGCGGCGAAGCGATTTGGTTTTATGGATCGCATCACCCCTGCTGGTAAAACCCAGGGGCGGCGCAGTGTATGGCCTAGCCGAGAAGCCATGGCTGACTCGCTGCGCCGCCGAGGGCTATTTCGCCGCTTTACCCCAGAGGCATTGAACGACTACATTGAAGCAGGCACGCGCTTACTGGATGACGGTAGCGCTGAGCTAACCTTTGACCCAGGTATTGAGGTAGAGATTTTTCGCCACCTACCGGATCACCTGTCGGGATTGCCACGGCGCGTCGGTGTGCCGATCCACTTGGTAGTAGGGCAGGAGTCGCACTTACTCACCCCTACACGGGTCAAGCGGCTTCAGCGTCGTGGGTTAGCTACTAGCGAAGTTCCCGGCACCCACATGTTCCCTATGGAGCATCCTGATGAGACACGGGCGGCTATATTGGCGGCCTGGCAGCGCTTTTCACAAGGAGCCAGTAAGCGCGCATAACGCGCATAAGGAGGCAGGATGTATCTTTCCGTACAGCTAAGCTATTACCCTCTGGCCGATGATTTTAAGCCAGTGGTGAAAGACGTGGTAAAACGTTTGGAAGCCACAGGATTAGAAGTTCACCCTAATCGCATGAGTACCCAAGTGTTCGGGGAATTCGATGCGGTGATGACCGCTTTAAGCGATGTGATGAAGTGGTCGTTCGAGACTCACGGCAAAGCGGTCTTTACAGCTAACTTCCTTGAAGGCGACCGACGCCCGCGGTAAGTAGAGAGCTGGCATGGCCGAAACAGCTGTAGGCGGGGGCGCTGTAAACCCATTCTTGGGCGCTATTTTTGCCATCTGACCACCAAGGATGGTGGGAATGCCGGAAAAGTCGGAAACTGTTTTCTGGCAATGGCAAAAGACCCCCGCTACTAGCTGTTATAGGCCTTTTGAATCAGGGTCCCTTAAATCAGCGACTCCAAACAGGATTCAATAATATCCAGCCCTTCGTTGAGCACGCTGTCTTCAATGGTGACGGGCATCAAAAAGCGAATCGTATTGCCGTACATGCCGCAGGAAAGTAGGATCAACCCTTCTTCACGGGCTTTCTTACACAGCGCTGCAGCCAGTTCTGGATTGGGCGTACGATCCGTTTTGTTCGAGATCAGTTCAAATGCCGCCATCGCGCCCATGTTGCGCACATTATCAATGCAGTCGAACTTGGTTTGCCACTCGCCAAAACGCGCCGCTAATTTTTCACCCAGCGCTCGGCTTTTCTCAAGAATGTTGTCTTCCTCGAATACTTCCATTACCGCCAGTGCCGCAGCGCAGGCAGTAGGGCTGCCGGTATAGGTGCCACCCAGAGAGTTAGGGCCTGAGGCGTCCATAACCTTATCGGTGCCGACAACCGCAGAGATTGGCATTCCGTCAGCCATACTTTTCGCCATGGTCATGATGTCCGGCTCAACGCCGCTGTGTTCAATGGCGAACATTTTGCCGGTTCGGCCAAAGCCTGACTGCACTTCGTCGATGATCATCAGCATGCCATGTTCATCGCAAATTTCGCGTATCTTCTCCAGGAAGCTTTTCGATGCAGGATAGAAACCGCCTTCGCCAAGCACCGGCTCCAAGACAATCGCGGCGGTATCTTTTGGGTTGGCGTCGGTTTTCAGGGTCATTTTCAGACCGCGGATAGCTTCGTCTTCGCTGACGCCGTGGTAGGGCACCGGATAAGGCGCGCGGAATACCGTGCCCGGCATCGGGCCAAAATCGCTTTGATAGGGAGCTACTTTGCCGTTCATGGCCATGGTGTAGAACGTTCGGCCGTGATAACCACCGTCAAAACAAATGACGTTAGAGCGGCCGGTGGCCGCGCGGGCAATTTTAACGGCATTTTCCAATGCTTCTGCGCCGGAGTTAGCCAGCATTACTTTGGCGTGGCCGCGAACCGGTACGAGGTGGCTAAGTCTTTCAGCAACTTTTACATAGCCTTCATAGGGCATCACGGTTTGGCAGGTGTGCATGAGCTTATCCAGCTGGGCTTTCACCGCAGCAACCACTTTAGGGTGACGATGCCCTACGTTCAAAACGCCAATCCCCCCCGCGAAATCGATAAAGCGGTTGCCGTCGGCGTCCCAGATCTCAGCATTCTCAGCGCGATCCGCAAAAGCAGTGGCGGGGCTGGCGGCACCCGCGGCGACATACTTCTGTTTCAGTTCGTTTAGCTCGGCGTTGCTCATGGCTCAACTCCTTTGGGTGTTGGATGTTGCCTGTGAGAAATGTGCAGTGTCACTTGCTTATGTGACAGGTTCGCTCTTCATTGCTTCAGATTGGTTATATAGACGATAAAGCGGAGGTAATGGGTAGTAGATGACAGGCAGCAGGTGGCAGACAGTCGTTAAAAGACGCTGATTAAAAGATAGTAGTTAATGGACAGTAGTTAAAAGATAATCGGTAATAGGCAGCAGGTAATCGGTTTGCATCAGTAGCTTGATGCTTCTAAGCCCGCGCACACCTCGTCTCGTAAGTCTAATAATCGCGAGGTTAGGTCGGGGCCTAAGGAATTAATAGCCGGCTTGGCGTAAAAAAAGCCCTGTTGGCGAGCAATGCCCGCCCGCGCTAGCCATAATGCTTCTTCGCGTGTTTCTACCCCTTCAGCAATAAGCGTTATGCTCAGCTCTTTCGCCAACAAAATGATGGAGTTGAGCAGCGCTTGGCGACGCGAATCATGGTCACAGTTCATGACCAACTCACGGTCGATTTTGAGCTTGTCCGGTGTTAGGTCAGTCAATAAATCCAGGTTGGCATAGCCATTACCAAAGTCATCAAGGGCTGTTTTAAAGCCCATCTCGCGATAGACTTCGATGATATCGCGCAGGTGCTGGCGGTCACGTACGCGTTCGGTTTCAGTGATTTCAAAAATTAGCCGCTCCATCGGCCATCCAACGCGTCGAGAAATATCAAGCGTTGCTTGAATGCAGGCTTCCGGTTCGTAAACAGCATTGGGTAAAAAGTTGATTGATAACGCCGTTGGCATATTCAAAGCGCTAGCCATCTCTATCGCTTTAACGCGACAAGCTTGATCAAATCGATACAGTAGGCCGTCAGTCACCTGAGAAATAACGCTCCCGGCAGACTCGCCATTAACTCCTCGGACAAGCGCCTCATGTGTCACCACACGAGCAAGTGACACGTCTACAATTGGTTGAAAAGCCATTGTAAAATTAAAAGGAAGGTCCCCCTCGCATCGTTTACAGCTACCGTCTACCCGTGCGCAGTGACCCATGAAATCCCCCTATAGCAGCGCGCCAAGTTACCCGCAGGCCAATTTACCAAGCCGCGCGCAAAGCATCGCCCAGTCGGGCGGGGATACAAGCGCGCATCGCGTAGCGATGCCAGTGTTGATATTGCCACCAACCCCTGATATTTTTCCAGTATGACAAAGCGTGCCTACAAAGAGCGGTTCTATCCCACCTCCGTCCAGGCTGAACTGCTGGCGCAGTCGTTCGGTTGTGCTCGCTTTGTTTGGAACAATACGCTGGCCTATCGCACCGAGGCGTATCAGCAGCGCGGTGAATCGGTCTCGCACTCATCGGCGGAAAAGCGCCTGGTGAGCTTAAAGGCGGAGTTTCCGTGGTTGCGGGATGTTTCCAGCGTAATCCTGCAGCAAGCGCTCCGCGACCAGAAAGCCGCCTTCGACAACTACTTCAATCCAAAGCTCAAAGCTCGGTACCCACGTTTCAAGAAAAAGGATGCCCGGCAGTCGATTCGGCTGACCAAGGCGGCGTTTCGCTACCGTGATGGCAAAATCACCATTGCCAAGGCAAAGACGCCTTTACCCATTCGGTGGAGTCGGCCATTACCCTCTGCACCCACTACCATAACGATCTCACGCGATCGTGCCGGGCGCTATTTCATCAGCTGCCTGTGTGACTTCATGCCAGAAACATTCCCGGTTACCCCAAAAACAGTAGGTATTGATCTCGGGCTAGCCGACCTGTTCATCACCAGCGAGGGCGTGAAATCCGGCAATCCGCGTCACCTGAAAAGCTACGAGTCGAAGCTGGCCTATTTGCAGCGCCGGTTGGCGAATAAGCAGAAAGGCTCCAACAACCGCAACAAGCACCGCCAGAAAGTGGCACGGTTACATGCCAAGATCGCCGACTGTCGTCGCGATGCCACCCATAAAGCGACCCGCGCACTCATTAACGAAAACCAAGTCTTGTGCGTCGAGTCACTCAACATCACCGGCATGGTTAAAAACCGCTCCTTGGCCAAAGCCATCAGTGATGCCGGCTGGGGTGAATTTGTCCGACAGCTTGAGTACAAAGCGGCCTGGGCGGGGCGCCAACTGGTGAAAGTGAGCCAGTGGTTCCCCAGCAGCAAGCTGTGTCATAGCTGCGGTCACAAAGTGGCCAAGCTGCCGCTGTCGCAACGCCACTGGTGCTGCCAAGGATGCGGCCATCCCATTGACCGCGACATCAACGCGGCCAGGAATATACGAACCGCCGGGCTGGCGGGGTTAGCCTGTGGAGCGGCCGGAGCGGGGACAGCGGTTTAGCCGCTGTCTAGTGAAGGCGTGTGGAAGCAGGAAGGTTCTGAGGGTGATCTTGGAACCCTCGCCCAAAGCGCGAAGCGCGGCGGGCGGGGAGAGTCAGATTAGCCATTGTCGATTAATTTAAAATTTTTAACTATCTAATCATAGACAAAAGATGTTTAGTCGCTTGCTAACTTTGTATATAGGTTTTGTATAGAAGCTTATGGGAAGGCTGAGACGAAAAAAGCGCCCAAGCGGGCGCTAAGATCAATCGCTAATGTAGATAGTAGATACGCAAAGTGGGGGAATAACGAGCGCTAAATAATGCCAGCTTGTTGCAGTGCGTGGCGCTGTTCGCTGGTAATGCCAAGCTCGTCAAGTACCTGCTGCGTGTGCTCACCCAGTGAGGGTGGGGGAGTCTGGGCGCTGATGGACTCGCCGTTGATACGTATAGGATTCGCGACTAAATCGACGTGACCGGCTTGGCTGTGGGGAAGCGTTTGCTTCAAGCCACGTGCTTTGACATGGGGATCGTCGAAGACGCGATCCAAGGTGTTGATTGGCCCACTAGGAACACCGGCGGCTTCAAAGGCAGCCAGCCATTCATCGGTTTTCTGCGTAAGTAATACGGCTTCCAGTAGCGGAGCCAATACAGTGCGGTGCTGCACCCGTGCTCCGTTGGTGGCGAATCTTGGGTCCAGCGGCAGTGCCGGCTGATCAATTACCTGGCAGAAGCGCTTAAACTGTTCGTCATTACCGACGGCAACAATCATATGGCCATCGGCAGTGGCAAACGCTTGGTAGGGAACGATATTGGGATGTGCATTCCCCAGCCGCTGAGGTATTTGGCCGGAGGTTAAGTAGTTAAGCGCTTGGTTCGCCAGTACGCCCACCTGCACGTCCATCAATGCCATATCAATATGGCATCCAACGTTGCTATCGCGGCGCTGATAAAGCGCTGCCAGCACGGCGTTGGCGGCATATAGGCCGGTAAAAATATCGGTAAAGGCAACGCCGATTTTGACGGGGCCACCACCGGGCTCATGATCAGGCTTGCCGGTTAAGCTCATAATGCCGCCCATTGCCTGAATCATAAAGTCGTAACCGGCGCGGTGTGCGTAAGGGCTTTCCTGGCCAAAGCCGGTGATTGAGCAGTAGATAAGCCGAGGATTCAGTGCTTTCAGGCTCTCATAGTCCAGGCCGTACTTTTTCAAACCGCCCACTTTGAAGTTTTCAAGCAACACATCGGAGGTGGCGACGAGCTGCTTAATCAATGCCTGGCCTTCCGGCGTGGCTATATCGACGGTGACCGAGCGCTTGCCTCGATTGGCGCACAGATAGTAAGCCGACTCTGAACTGCCAGAGAGCCATGGAGGGCCCCAGTGGCGAGTATCATCGCCGCTGATGGGGCGCTCTACCTTGATCACATCAGCCCCCATGTCTGCGAGCATTTGCCCGCACCACGGGCCAGCCAGTACGCGTGAAATGTCGAGTACTTTGATGCCTGCTAGTGGCTTGGCTGTTGTGCTCATTAGGTGCCTCACTTGTTGCTCGCCGTTTAGAAAAATGCCTGAATACCGGTCTGGGCACGGCCCAAGATTAAGGCGTGGACATCGTGAGTACCTTCGTAGGTGTTTACCGATTCCAAGTTCACCATATGACGAATAACGCCGTACTCATCGGAAACGCCGTTGCCGCCGTGCATGTCGCGAGACTGGCGAGCGATATCCAGCGCTTTACCACAGTTGTTGCGTTTGATGAGTGAGACCATTTCCGGTGCCCAATTACCGCTATCCATCAGGCGACCTACCTGTAGCGCTGCCTGTAAGCCCAGGGTGATCTCGGTTTGCATGTCTGCGAGTTTCTTCTGGATCAACTGATTTGCAGCCAGCGGGCGGCCAAACTGTTTGCGGTCTAAGGTGTATTGGCGTGCGGCATGCCAACAGAACTCAGCGGTGCCCATAACGCCCCAGGCAATGCCATAACGCGCTTTATTTAAGCAACCGAAAGGTCCTTTCAAACCGCTAACGTTAGGCAATAGGTTTTCTTCAGGGACAAAGGCATTGTCCAGTACGATTTCACCGGTGATGGAAGCGCGAAGTGACACTTTGCCTTCAATTTTGGGTGTGCTGAAGCCTTCGGTACCGCGCTCAACAATAAAGCCTTTGATTTGATTATCGTGGGCGGCGGACTTTGCCCAAACCACCGCAATATCGGCAATCGGGCTGTTGGTAATCCACATTTTGGCCCCGGTTAAGCGGTAGCCACCGTCAACTTTTTCTGCCCGAGTGATCATTGAACCAGGGTCTGAGCCATGGTCAGGTTCGGTTAAGCCAAAACAGCCGACCATTTCTCCGCTGGCGAGCTTAGGTAAATATTTATGCTTCTGCTCTTCAGAGCCATAGGCTTCAATCGGATACATCACCAGTGATGACTGCACGCTCATAGCTGAGCGGTAGCCTGAATCAACGCGCTCTACTTCACGGGCAATCAGTCCGTAGGCCACATGGTTCACGCCTGAGCCGCCATATTCAGGAGCGACGGTTGCACCCAGCAGGCCAAGCTCGCCCATCTCGCGCATGATCTCACGATCAAAGCGCTCTTCACGAAAAGCACTCAGCACACGTGGCTGCAGGTTTTCCTGGCAGTAGTCGTGAGCGGCATCACGAATTTGACGCTCTTCATCGGTGAGTTGGTGTTCGAGCAGCAGCGGGTCGTCCCAGTTGAAGCGGGTCATGGCGTGAACTCCTACATAGTCATTTTGATACGATCCAATGTATCGTCGTTTTGTTGAAATATCTACATTTTAAAATAAACAATTTAATTAATCCCACGTTCCTTGAGAACACGGGTAATGATCGGCACGGGCGTCATTAAGTGATCACGCATGAGGTTAGCTGCTTGTTCTGTATCACGAGCCAGGATGACGTCTACCAAGGCGGCATGCTCTTGTCTTTTGATTTCAAGTGCCTGGGGAGACATCACCGTTTCCTGCAGCCACAGGTGGCGGTAGCGTTCTACCTGATCAAACAGCGTGTCGCGCATCTGTAACAGGTGTGGCGAGTTGCAGCCGCTAGCAATAGCGGTATGAAATGCCTTATGGCGCAAATCCCAGCCATCGAGCAGCTCATCAGGGGAACTTACTTCAGTCACTTTAGCTAGCCGATGAGCAGTGGCGAGGACATTGGCTTCCCAGTCGTCGTCACCGCGCTCAATGGCCAGGCGCAAAATCAGGCCTTCTAACTGAGCGCGTGCGTCGTAAATATCATTCAGCTCGGCCAGCGACATGGGGGCAACGCGATAGCCACGCTGGCTAATCGCAATCACCAAGCGGTCGGCAACTAGTTGGGAAAGCGCTTCGCGTAGTGGACCGGTACTGGCGCCGTAATACTCCTTGAGGCGGCTCATTAGCAGCTTCTCTTCAGGTGCATAACGGCCGCGAATAATGTCGTGCTTCAGGGCGCGATAGGCACTGATGGCTAGGTTCGGGCGCGGCGCATCGTGCTCCATGGTATCTCCTTAGGCCAACGTTGGACGTGGCGATCTGCATTAACTAATCGCTATTATCAATAAATTTTAGACATTTGGCATAGGTAACGATATTTATACAGGGTTTATCAGCGCATAGCGTTGCATTAGCATCTCACGCTAATGCCGTGCTAACGTCATTGCACCGCGTTTGCTTGCCGTTTACGGTAACCAGAGGCAGGGACTTCACAGCGCCTTATCGTCAACCATACTTATAAGTCCAACAGGACGGAGGAACCGCTTATGCGAACTCTCAAATATACAGTGGCAGCATCCATGTTGGCTGTTGCACTGCCAGCCAGTGCGCAACAGCTTTCAATCGCGACCGGCGGTACCGGCGGGGTTTATTACCCGATCGGCGGCGGCTTTGCTGAGATGATTAATAACCATATTGAAGGCGCTCAGGCGACGGCTGAGGTTACCGGTGCCTCCGTCGAAAATATGGGGCTGATCATGCGCGGCGACGCCGATTTGGCGCTAGCGCTGGCTGATACGGTTTATCAGGCTTATAACGGCAGTGGCGATTTTGACGGTCGTCAGATTGAAAACACCCGTGCACTGGCCTCTGTTTACCCGAATGCAGTGCAGTTGGTAACGCTGGCTGAGTCGGATATCGAGACTATCGCTGACTTGGCCGGGAAGCGGGTGTCTGTTGGCGCACCAGGTAGTGGCACTGAGCTAAATGCGCGTGCCTTATTGGAAGCCAATGGCATTAGTTATGAAGATTTTACCCCTCAGCGGCTCAATTTTAACGAAACTGCAGATGCCATTCGTGATGGTGATATCGACGCCGGCTTTTGGAGCGTTGGCCCTCCCACCAGTTCTATTCTTAACCTTGCCGCTACCCGCGATATCCGCTTGATCGGCCTCTCGGATGAAGAAGTTGCCAACGCACAGGAGGCGGAAGCAGTATTCGCGCCCTACGAGCTGGCAGCGGGTATGTATGACGGTATGGACGAGTCTGTTCAGACTATCGGTATTCCTAACGTCTTGGTGGTGAATTCTGATATGGACGAAGAGCTCGCCTACCAACTGACTCAACTGCTGTTTGAAAACACCGATGAGTTAATTGCTGTTCATCCTGCTGCCAACGACACCACCATTGAGTTCACCATGAACTCTACGCCTGTGCCGTTGCACCCGGGTGCGATTCGCTACTTTGAAGAAGTAGGAGCGGATATTCCTGATCGTCTGCGCCCTTAACGATTAAAGGGTCTTGCCATAAGACATTGCCATAAGGATATTGCCATGCAGTGGCAACAACGACTGATGGCGCTACTTTTTGCATGTCTACCGCTCGCCGAAGTGGGGGCTTCCCCCGCTTCGGCGAATGCGTCTATGCGGTTAGCTGTAGTGACTGAACAAGGCGATGTTCTGGTGGATGAGCTGGTGCCTTCAGAAGGGCGCTGGTGTATCCAGTGGCGGCACTCTGTTGAGCACTTTACGGTACTGGATTGTTATCGCAATGCGGCGGGCGTTATGCAACTTGAACGTAGCCATCAACCAGACTTTGCCGCCGGGCTTGGTCATATCTTTGGTCGTGGGGAGCAGGTCTCAGACGGTGAGGGCGGTTATTGGATTAACGCTATTAATGAGCCAGTAGCAAATAACCGTTATGCATTAAGAGTTGGTTCTTCTGCCGTCAATCACCAAGTGGTGTGGCCGAATGGTGAGCATTCACCGGTGAGTTTAAGTGAGTACGCAGCCGGGCAACGTGTGATTATCCAATTATTATCACCTAGCACTGCTCCGCGTGAATAAAAACGATAGTAGTTAACGCTTCCGAGGACGCTCATGAACGAATCCACTCCGCCGCCGGTCGTGATGCCCGGCGCGAATGCGATGCAGCCCCGCATGGTTCTGTGGTGTATCACCGTGGTTGCGGTGGGGCTTTCACTCTTCCAGCTCTATTCTGCTGGTATCCAGCCCCTTGGGCTTTTCTATCAGCGCAGTATTCACTTAGCGTTGATTATGTTGCTGGCATTTTTGATGTTTCCTGTGTTTGGGCCAACGCGCAAACGCGGAGTACTGGGGTGGGGCATTGATCTAATTTTCTTTGCTGGGGCTTTAACCACCGGTGGCTATCTGGTGCTCTTTTTAGATGAGATTATCAATCGAGCCGGCTTCTGGAGTGACACCGATATTTTAGTGGCCTGCATTGCGACGGTTACTGTGTTGGAAGCAAGTCGGCGAGCCGTTGGGTTTGGCATGACGGTGATTGGCCTGCTTGCCATTATTTATGCATTTGCAGGGCCCAGGGGCGAACTGCCATGGCTAGGCGAATGGATGCCGGGAATTTTAGAGCATCGTGGCTATACCTTGGAACGCGTCGCAGGGCAGCTCTATTTAGGACAAGAAGGCATTTTTGGTTTGCCTTTGGGAGTTGCAGCGACCTACATCTTTATATTTGTGCTCTTTGGTGCCTTTTTGGAAAGCACTGGCGCTGGCAAGTTTTTTATTGATATGGCCTATGCGGCCACTGGTCGCCAGCGGGGTGGCCCCGCGAAAGCTGCCGTGCTGGCTTCAGCGGGTATGGGCTCGATCTCGGGTAGTGCGATTGCCAATGTGGTGACCACCGGGGCATTTACCATTCCGCTGATGAAAAAGCTGGGCTATCAGCCAAAGCAGGCGGGAGGAATAGAAGCAGCCGCTTCTACCGGTGGACAAATTATGCCGCCTTTAATGGGAGCTGGGGCGTTTTTAATTGCTGAATATACCAACACGCCGTATTTGGAAATCGTTAAAGTCAGCATTCTGCCGGCGATTATGTACTTTGCAACGGTGTATCTATTTGTCCATATCATTGCATTGAAGCAGGGGATGCAGGGATTGGCGAAAAGCGAGCTGCCGCAAATGCGCCAGGTCATGAAAGATGGCTGGCACTTTCTGCTTCCTCTCGCGGTGCTAGTGTGGCTGCTGGCGATGAGTATGTCGCCAATGCGCGTTGGCTATTACGCCGTGGTCACCATCATCGCTGTGGCGGTGCTGCGCTATGCGCTTTGGTACTTCTTTATTGCTCCCAAGCAAGGCCAGCCGGTCACCATGAGTCGCACCAAAGATGTGGTGTGGGCGGGGCTGGTTAAGCTGGCTCAGGGGCTGGAGTTGGGGGCGCGAAATGCCGTTGCGGTTTCTATGGCTTGTGCCGTGGCCGGGATTATTGTCGGCGTTGTGGGCCTGACAGGGCTAGGATTGAAGTTTTCCTCAATGATGCTGGCTTTTTCTGGCGGCAACCTAGTGTTGGCGCTGGTGATGGTACTGCTGGCAAGCTTGATTTTGGGGATGGGGCTGCCGGTTACCGCGAGCTATATTGTCTTGATTGTACTGGTGGGTCCGGCGTTGACCGCTGAATTTGGGGTGCCGCTACTGATTGCTCACTTAGTGGTGTTCTGGTACTCCCAAGATTCCAATGTGACGCCGCCTATCGCCCTGGCAGGTTTTGCGGGGGCGGCAATTGCAGGCAGTAAACCCATGGAGACTGGCTTCCAAGCTTGGAAATTTGCTAAAGGTCTCTATTTAATTCCGCTATTTATGGTGTTTAATCCAGAAATCATTGTCGGTGGCCCCTTGCCGGTGGTGGTTTGGAATGCGCTGATTGCTATTCTGGCACTTTGTGCGTTTGCTGCCGCGCTTGAAGGTTATCTGTTTACCAGAATGTCTTGGTTACCGCGTTTGGCGATTGGCGGCGCTATCGTTGGCGTATTTTATCCCAGTCTACTAACTGAAATGGCTGGCGTGGTGGTGATGATTGCCGCGATGGGGGCCAATTGGTTGGCCAGTAGGCAGGCGCCTCAACCGATGAGTGGTTAATCGCAGCACTTAATTCTTAGCATTAAAAAAGCCCGGAGACCGCTAGGTCTCCGGGCTTTTGCTTTGTGCAGGTACGGCTTAGAAAATGGACTCTGCGGTACCAGACCCCTGCGAGCCGCTCGCTTCTTCCAGTTCACGACTAATGCGACGTTGCTGGTAGCCGGGAAGATGGTCACGGTGAAAGAGCTCAGAAATGCCCCCTGACTGACCATCCGCTAAGCGGTATCCGGTGGAGGGGTCTACCCGTGCGCTAACAACAGTATCCGGGCGTTCGGGGATCGCTGAGGGGGTGCCTTCTAGTGCATCGCCCATAAAGTCAACCCAGATAGGTAGTGCGGCGTTAGAGCCATATTCAGCGGTGGACTCGTTGCTATCTTTGCCTACCCATACGGTGGTGACTAGGTCGCTGTTAAAGCCTGCGAACCAGGCGTCACGCTGGTTATTGGTGGTACCCGTTTTGCCGACGATATCGTCGCGGTTCAGGCTAAGAGCACCACGACCGGTGCCAGACGTAATGACGTCACGCAGCATGTCGCGCAGGATATAGACAGCAGCAGGGTCAGCGACCCGAGCAGCTACAGGGTACTCTTTGCCGTCGATTTCAACTGTTTCCTGCCCCTCAGCGCAGCTAGGGCAGGCAACCTGAGGCGTTGCTTCATCGACAAGTTCCTCATCATCGTTGCGCGTGACGCGTTCAATAAACCATGGTGCGACCTGAAAACCACCGTTGGCAAGAACGGAATACGCGTTGGTCATTTCCAAGGGCGTTAAACTGGCGCTGCCCAAGGCGAGAGACGGCCCGCGTGGTAGGCGGTCGGGGGAGAAGCCAAATCCTTCTAGATAGCGAATAGTATGATCCAATCCCGTCGCTTGAAGCACACGAATGGTGACCAAGTTACGCGAACGAGCAAGCGCTGTTCGCAAGCGCATCGGGCCTAGGAAATCACGGCTTGAATTGACTGGGCGCCATAATGAATTACTACCGTCATCTAGTACGACGGGGGAATCATTGACCACGCTTGCTGCATTCATACCGCCATCTTCTAGGGCAGCAAGATAGATGAACGGTTTAAAGATGGAACCAGATTGGCGTTGGGCCTGGATGGCACGGTTGAACTTACTGGCATTAAAATCAAACCCGCCTTGTAAGGCTAAAATAGCGCCAGTGCGCGGATCTTGTGCAACCAAGGAACCTTCGGCGTCGGGGCGCTGCGACAAGCGTAGCGATCCATCTTCGTTTTCAATCACGCGGACTAAGTCGCCGCGAACCGCAATTTGATCCGCGCTACTTGGTTCGGCACCACGACTGCGTGGGCTCAAATAGGGGCGTGCCCAGTTCAGGCCGCTCCAGGCAATCGTTTGCAGTTCGCCACCGCGCGTAAGAACCTGCATTTCACGGCCACTGCTCTCAACCACAATCGCCGGCTGAAGTAGGCCATAGTTGGGTGTGCGCTCTAATACTTGTAACCAGTTGCTGACGTCGCCATCGACACCCTCAACTTGTGTTTGGCTGCGCTCAGCTGCTTGGCGGGCCGTTTGACGAATTTCCGGTGATTCTGCAAGTTCCTCTTCGAGCCCTTGAGTGGCCGTTTGCTCTTGAGCTTCTACCAAGCTGGCTGCGATATCTTGCTGTTCTGAGCCGCGCCAGCCATGGCGAAGGTCGTAAGCCAGCAGACCATTTGCTAATGCTTGGTGCGCATGGGGCTGTATTTCGCTATCAATCGTGGTGTAAATCCGGTAGCCACCGGTATACGCCTTATCTCCAAATCGTTCGATGGCATATTGGCGAGCCATTTCTGAAACATACGCCGCGTCGACTTCGGTTTGGGTGTAGTGCCGACGAGCTGTCACCGGTTCCTGTACGGCCGCTAGGTAAGCCTCATTATCAATATGTCCTAGCTCGCGCATGCGGAATAGAATCCAGTTGCGGCGAATCAGCGAGCGTTCAGAATTAGCCAGTGGGTTAAAGGCTGAGGGGGCTTTAGGAAGTCCCGCGATCATTGCCGTTTGAGCCAGCGTTAATTCAGCCAATGGCTTGTCATAATACGTTTCTGATGCGGCTGCGATGCCATAGGCGCGATGACCGAGAAATATCTTATTAACGTAGAGCTCGAAGATTTCGTCTTTATCAAGAATCTGCTCCATTTGCAGGGCTAGCAGAATCTCGCGAATTTTACGCGTGAACGTCTGGTCAAGCGTCAGCATATAGTTACGCGCAACCTGCATGGTAATGGTCGAGCCGCCTGACTGAATGGAGCCGCCACTCTGAACCAGTTCAAACGCTGCCCTGGCGATACCCCGAGGGTCAACGCCTGCATGATCAAAGTAACTGGCATCTTCCGCTGCGATCAGCGCGTTGATCATGTCCTGTGGGATATCAGCAAAGTCGACGGGCATGCGGCGCTCTTCGCCAAATTCACCAATGAGTTTGCCATCATTGGTGAAGATGCGAAGCGGTGTATGTAGCTCGAAATCTTGCAACTGACGGACATCAGGCAGGCCTGGGGAAAAATAGATAGCGGCACCCACCACTGCCAACACGGTAGCGCCAATGAGCGCAACGATTAGCGAAAAAAGTGACAGGATGAGGGTTCGAAAAAACATCATGAACAGAGTGCACCCGTGAAAAGTAGAATAGACACGGTAACTAAACGACCGTATCACGCAATTGGTTGCCATTATAGGAAGGCGAGGCAGCAGTCACCAGTGTTGATATGCCGTAATGTCATTCGCGTGTGACTTCACTAAAAATCATGTAACCTCAAAATTCGCACGATAGGCAGGCGGAGCCGAACTAAACATGCGATTACTCAAGCCTGGTAAAGGGTTGATTGGCGTCGATATCACATCGGCAACCGTCAAGCTGTTAGAGCTCAAACAGTATAACGATAACTACCAAGTAGACAGCTACGCTGTTCAACCGCTGCGCGAAGGTGCCGTTGTTGAGCGCCGCATCCGCGACATTAATGAAGTGGCGAATGTGCTTCGGCGTACCGTCGAGCGTGCAAAGCCCCTTACGCGTAAAGCAGCAGTGGCCGTTCCGGCGAGCGCTGCTATTACGAAAACGCTTATTTTTCCTGCTTCGTTAAGTGAAGAGGAAATCGAAGAGCGCATAACCGTCGAATCTGACCGCTATATTCCCTTTCCGTTCAGTGAGGTGGCGTTTGATTTTCAGTGCCTAGGTCCAGCCCCTTTCGATGAAGGCCAGCAAGAAGTTGTGTTAGTCGCGAGTCGTCAGCAAGACGTGACTCTGTTAACCGAAACGCTAGAGCGTGCGGGACTAGAGCCTGTCGCTGTCGATGTAGATACGTTCGCTCTAGAGCGCGTATTGGCCGAACTGCGCAGGCAATCAAGTGTGGAAAACGATCCAGCTGCTTGTGTAGGGCTATTCGATATCGGGGCCAATATGAGCGCTTTCCATGTCGTGCGGGGTGGGCACATTGTTTATAGCCGTGATACGGCGTTTGGTGGACGCCAGCTGACAGAGGCCATCCGCGACTATTACCACATGAACATCGCTGAGGCCGGAGTTGCTAAAAAGCGTGGCGGTCTTCCAGACGACTACCAAGAGAAAGTGCTCACTCCTTTTCTAGACACGCTGGTACAGCATGGGAGACGCTCGCTGCAGCTTTATTACACTGTCGATCGTCAGCATGAGGTACAACATACGGTACTCGCGGGTGGTTCAAGTGTCATTCCAGGCCTCGCTGAGCGTATTGCTAATGATAGTGGCATGTCGGTAAGTATTGCTAACCCATTTCAACGTTTGCGCATTAACAAACGGCTAAGTGAAGAAACGTTAAATAATGATGCCCCAGCGATGCTAACGGCGGGTGGGTTAGCGATGCGAGTTAGCCAATGAGCATTAATATTAATCTTTTACCCTGGCGCGAGGGGTGGCGAGCGAGACAGACGCGACAGTTTTATAGCGTTATGTTGTTTGTGTTGCTGCTGGGCGTGGCATCTGGTGTTGTGGTGTTGCACGTCTACCAGCAGCAGTTAGCTGCCCAGCAACAGCGTAATGCCCATATCGCTACTCGTATTGAGCAGCTAGGCAATGAAATCGCTGATGTACGACGCTACCAAGGTGATATTGAGCGTTTGGAAGAGCAGCTGACGCTGTTCCACATGCTTAATAACGAACGCATGAGTACAGTAAGGCTGTTTAACGATATTGCCGCTAGCGTCGCAGATGGGGTTGTCTATCAGCGCCTGTCTCGTAGCGGTCAGCGAGTTAGACTTTCAGCAGTTGCCATCAATGAACGCCAGGTCTCTGAGCAACTACGCCAAATTGCAGCTATTCCAGGGTTGGACGTACCGCTATTTTCTGAAGTTGCTAGTGGCCAAGATGGCAGTCTGCGTGTTTTTCAGTTTGAGGTAAGACAACTGTCTCCTGAAGAAGCCGTTGCCATGGAGAAAGCGCCATGACGTCTATGCGTGACAGCATTAAAAATAGCTGGCTGCACTTGCGCAACGTTGAATGGCAGACGTTGGATGTTAAAGAGGCGGGCGGGTGGCCTTGGCTGCTTAAAGCCCTAATCGCATTACTTGTTTTTTTAGTTGCTCTACTGGGTATCAACTGGTGGCTAGTGAGTGGGGTTCGCGATTCGCTGGCAGCAGAGCAGCGTCAAGAGGAACGCTTGTTGGATGAGTATCGACGTAAGGCTTCTGAAGCAGCTTCTCTGTCGGATATTCGCAGCCAGTTGATTAGCCTTGAAGATCAAATGGTGCAAATGCAGGCGATGCTGCCTACCAGCGCAGAAATTCCTTCTTTACTAGATAGTATCAGTGACGCTGCTATCGAGAATCGGCTTACCATTGAAACGATCCGTTTGCGGCCTACGGTGATTAACACGCACTATATTGAGCACCCTTTGGATATACAGGTGCGCGGTGATTACCATGCTTTGGCACACTTTGTTGCGGATATCAGCGATTTGGCGCGGATTATTACCCAACATGATTTAACCCTAGTGCCTGCTGCTCAGGGTAGCAACATGTTACGGATGTCGCTGCTTGCACGCACCTATAGCAACAAGGCTGCGCCATGAAGCGTTTGGTAGTCCTGCTATGTATTGCTGGCCTGGCTGGCTGCAGCGACCCTCAGCTAGGGCAGTTAGATCAAACCCTTGCAGACATGCGTCGCGCTGCTGATGGGAAAGCGCCCGAGGTGATGGAGGCGTTGCCAGCGTATCAGTCGCTTGATTATCGCTTTAGTGATACGCGCAGTCCCTTCTTGGCGCCGCAGGAGGTGCGCGAAAACGTATTAGCAGTGGCGCAGACAATGAGCGAGCTTGCTCCTGATCAGCCGCGCGCTCAAGAGCCTTTGGAGCGTTTCCAACTCCAGTCATTGCGCTTAGTGGGTACGCTGCGTATGGGGGAACAGCAGGTTGCATTGATCGAGCCTCCCGAGGGGGAGGTGATTAGCGTTCGAGAGGGTGATTATTTAGGCACTAACCACGGTCTTATTAACCAGATTGGCCCCCAGGGAATCACTATTGTTGAACGTGTTTTTAGCCCTCAGCAAGGGTGGCAACAGCGCCAGATAACGCTCACCCTTGAAGAATAGCTTGTTCACTCGCTATCAGATATGGATATCGCTTATGGCTGCTATATGTTGTCGAATGTTGCTGTTATTAATTGCGGTCGTGCCATCGGTCTGCATGGCATCGCTGCTTACTAATGTCGATGTGCGCCAAACCAATAATGGTGACGTAGAGCTAGTGCTGCAGTTCAGTGGCGGCGTTGCCCAGCTAAGCGGCTACCGACTAGATACACCTCCTCGTTTAGCGCTGGATTTGGCAGAGACACAAAGTGCGATTGCCCAACGCCGTATCGTCGTTAGCAGTGGTATTGTTGAACAAGTGACGGTGTTAGAAGGCAGTGGGCGGACGCGTCTCGTGGTTGATTCGAATGTGCCCCTTGATTATACGGCGCGGGCAGTTGGTGAGCAGTTAACAGTCACGCTGGCATCAGGTGGTTCTGTCTCCTCGACACCCCAAACGGCTAACGCTATCCAGACTTCCGAGTCTCTCCAGGGGCCGCGTGTTGAAAATCTTGATTTTCGGCGTGGAGACGATGGTGCCGGACGTCTAGAGGTTACATTTGATCGTGCCGATGTGGTGACTCAGGTGCGTGAAGGGCCGGTGCGTGAAGGGAGTGGGGGGAGCGTTATAGCGGAGCTGCGTAATGTGGTGCTGCCTAATGCGTTTAACCAGGTTTACGATGTCACCGATTTTGCGACGCCGGTTAGCCGTATTACCCCTTATCTAGGGGGCCGTGATGTGCGGCTGGAGCTGCACACTAACGGCCCTTTCGCGATGGTTTCATCACAAAATGGGCGTACGTTAACGATTGAAGTGCAGCCAGTAAGCCAAGTTACACAGCAACCAGAGCAGCAGGGAATATCTTTCACAGGAGAGCGGCTAAGCCTGAATTTTCAAGATATTGAAGTGCGAGCAGTGCTGACTACCCTGGCCGAGTTTACTGGCCTGAACCTAGTAGCCAGTGATAGCGTTTCCGGACGCATTACGCTTAACTTAAACGATGTTCCCTGGGATCAAGCGCTAGCGCTGATCTTACAAAGCCAAGGGCTGGCAAGCCGAGAGCAGGGTAATGTGATCGTTGTGGCGCCTGCCAGCGAGCTAGCGGCTCTTGAACGACAAGAGCTAGAAGCGCGCCACCAGCGCCAAACGCTTGCACCGTTGGTCACTGAGTTTGTTGAAATAAAATATGCCCGCGCCGAAGACCTAGCGCAACTGCTGCGTGGCGGCGACGGCTTTGGGCTGTTAACCGACCGAGGGCGAGTTAGTATTGATCAGCGTACTAACATGCTACTGGTACAAGATACGGCAGAGCAGGTGCGCGCTATTATCGCTACTTTGGATCGCTTGGATGTCGCCGTCCGTCAGGTGCAAATTGAGGCAAGAATTGTCATTGCCCGAGATACGGCGTCCCAGGAGCTGGGGATTAACTGGGGAGTGGCGAGCGCCCGAGGCTTTTCAGAAAACGATGATGGCACGTTTTCTCGGCGTAACATTAACCCTAACGGCATTAACCGTGCCCAGGGTGGACTTGCTGTAGATCTTGGCTCAACGGCGGCCGCCAGCACAGGGGTTAGTTTTGGTTATCTATCGGGAGATGTTCTACTAGACCTTGAGCTGCGCGCGTTGGAGAGTGAGGGCAAAAGCCAGACGATATCTCAACCCCGAGTGATCACAGCTAACCAACGAACAGCTATTATTCGGCAAGGTGAAGAGCGTGCTTTTCAGAGTGTCGATACAGAGGGAAATCCAGATACAGAGTTCAAGGAGGCCGAGCTTTCCTTGGAGGTAACGCCACAAATTACTCCGGATAACCGCATCATTATGGATTTGGTGATTAAAAACGATAGCTTCCGGGAAAGTGAATTTGGCGGTGAGCCGCCGATTGATACCAACCAGATAGAGACCCAGGTACTGGTCGATAATGGGCAAACGGTGGTATTAGGCGGTATTTTGACAACAGAGCAGTTGAGCCAAATAGCGAAAACACCGCTGCTAGGAGATATTCCTTGGCTGGGGCGGCTGTTCCGCTATACCGAAGAGAGCAATGAAAAGGTAGAGTTATTGGTCTTTATTACTCCACGACTACTTGATGATGGTTTGGCGGTTCGCTGATGCAAGAGTTACCCAATATTTTTTTAATTGGCCCCATGGGGGCTGGCAAGAGCACGATAGGCCGCTTACTCGCGGCTGAGTTGTCACGCTCGTTCTTTGATAGCGATCACGCCATACAAGACCGCTGTGGTGCGGATATCCCCTGGATTTTTGACGTTGAAGGTGAACCCGGCTTTCGTCAGCGCGAAAGCCAGATGATTGACGAGCTCACTCAGTTGTCCGGCGTGGTAGTGGCTACCGGCGGTGGCGCGGTGCTGCGCGAAGAGAATCGACGGGCTCTGCGGGAGCGTGGTGCCGTGGTTTATTTACTGACCACCGTTGACCAGCAACTGAAGCGCACTGCTAAAGATCGAAATCGACCACTATTACAGTGTGATAATCGTGAACAGGTGCTAAACGATATGTTCGCCACACGAGATCCGCTGTATCGAGCGACATCGGATATTACGGTGCGCACGGATCGGCGCAGCCCTCGTGCGGTGGTTAACGAAATTCTGCGTCGTGTCCATCGCATGGTAGACCCTCTGGAAATTGCGCGGGCTCAAAGTAAAAAGGTATCACAATGACTGAAATGACAAGTGCCCAGCGTACGCTAACCGTCGCATTGGAGGAGCGTAGCTACCCAATCCATATTGGTGTTGGGCTGCTAAAGCGCGCCAATGTGCTGGAGCCTTATCTGGCGGGTCAGCAGGTAATGGTAGTCACCAATGAGACTATCGCACCGCTTTATTTAGAAACGCTTTGCGCTGGCTTGCCTGGTCATTTAGACATTCGCACGGTAGTGCTGCCTGACGGGGAGCAGTATAAAACCATCGAGCAGGTAAGTCGGATTTGGGATGCGCTGTTAGAGGCGGGCTTTAATCGTCGCTGTACGCTGATTGCCTTAGGGGGCGGTGTGATTGGCGATATGGTCGGTTATGCGGCGGCAGCTTATCAACGTGGCGTTGCCTTTATTCAGGTGCCTACTACGTTATTATCCCAGGTAGACTCTTCGGTGGGTGGGAAGACCGGTGTTAATCACCCGCTGGGTAAAAACATGATAGGTGCGTTTTGGCAGCCAAAAGCCGTCATCGTGGATATCGACACCTTGACCACACTGCCTAGCCGGGAGCTTTCCGCAGGCTTGGCAGAAGTGATCAAGTACGGGTTAATCCGTGATGAGCGCTTCCTAAGCTGGTTAGAAGAGAATATGCAGGCGCTACGGAGTGTTGAGCCTGCGGTGATTGCTGAGGCGATTGCTCAAAGTTGCCAGATTAAAGCCGACATTGTGGCGGATGATGAGACTGAACAGGGTGTTCGTGCGCTGCTGAACCTGGGGCATACGTTCGGCCATGCGATTGAAGCTCATCAAGGTTATGGCAATTGGTTGCATGGTGAAGCCGTGGGGGCAGGCATGGCGATGGCAGCAACGCTCTCGCATCAGCTTGGCTGGATTGATAGCAATGCACTCGCGCGTGCTAAAGCGGTTGTCGAAAGTGCTGGACTACCACTAGCCGCGCCTGCCGAAATGTCGGTAGAGGACTTTTTAGCCCGCATGAAGCTGGACAAGAAGAATATCGATGCGCGTCTACGTTTGGTGCTGCTCAATGCCCTGGGTGATGCCTGCGTCAGTGACGCCACGCCGCCTGATGTGCTGCGTGAGCTACTTCACCACTATCCGCGTGGCTAATCTAAATATCTAAACGTATGCCATATAGATAAACAATCGGCAGCCCGTATGGCTAAACAGTTTTAACAAACAAAGCTGCACGTAAAACCCACCATCGCGTGGGTTTTTTGTTGTCTGGCGTTAAGTGATGATCATTCTGTATGTAATCAGCATGCCTTATGCGCTATCGGCATGGGGTTTTTCGGCAAATTGAGACTAAAGTCTAATCATCAATTTTTATCGTTTAAATACCGTTTGATTGGTTTGCAAGTGGTTGAAGTTAATATGTTTTTTTATTGTCTTCGAATGCAAGTGCACGATTTGACAAGGTTTTTTAAGGGTTGGCGGGTTTTGAATGATTGCGCTACACGCAGGCAAATAGCTATGCTGAGTGACCTTTTCTTGATGCAGTGAAAGCGGGAAATGCCTTTTTTTGATGGGCTGTAGTGGATAAAGAAATAAGAAAAACCCGTAATCATAACATGAAAAAGCTGCTAAATAAATATACGTTGACTAGGGGCACGCCCATGAATAGAGGTCTTCACCAGCCTGGCGAGTTTCGCGATAACTGTGGCTTTGGCCTTATTGCCCATATGGAAGGGCAGGCCAGTCACGACTTGCTGAAAACTGCTATTGAATCACTTACCTGCATGACCCATCGCGGCGGTATTGCGGCCGACGGTAAAACCGGCGACGGTTGCGGCTTGCTGCTGAAAATGCCGGTGCAATTCATGCGCGCTGCCGCGAAGCAAGCGCTTGATAAGGAGCTTGGCGAGCGTTTTGCTGTAGGCGTTATCTTTTTGCCAGATGACGATGCACGTGCCGCTCATGCTAAAGAAACCCTTGAGCGCGAACTAAGCAGCCGTGGTTTAGAGGTATTGGGCTGGCGCGAAGTGCCCACTGATTCGAGCGTATGTGGTCCGATGGCGCTGGACTGTCTACCGCGAATTGAGCAGCTGTTTGTTCAGCCGGCTAGTAGCGGAGACTTAAGCAGTGATCGCTTCGACGTCGATCTGTTTATGGCGCGCCGTTATGCAGAGCAAGCGCTACGTAGCGATGAAGACTTTTATGTTGCTTCGCTCTCATCGGAAGTTGTTTCCTATAAAGGCTTGGTTATGCCGGAAGACTTGCCGGCATTCTATAAGGATTTAAATGACCCAAGCCTGGAAACCGCCATTTGCGTGTTCCACCAGCGTTTCTCTACAAACACTGCACCACGCTGGCCGTTGGCTCAGCCATTCCGTCTATTGGCGCATAATGGCGAGATCAATACGATTGAGGCCAACCGCGGCTGGGCAAACTCGCGTAAAGCCAATTTTGTTAATGAGCGCCTGCCTGATATTGCTGAGCTTGAGGAAATTGTTAATACCACCGGGTCAGACTCCTCAAGCATGGATAACATGCTGGAAGTGCTGTTGACTGGCGGTATGGAGCTACATCGTGCGGTGCGCATGATGGTGCCGCCTGCTTGGCAAAACGTTGAGACCATGGACGCCGAATTGCGCGCGTTCTATGAATACAACTCCATGCACATGGAACCTTGGGATGGCCCGGCCGGTGTGGTAATGACTGACGGTCGCCAAGCTGTTTGTATGCTGGATCGTAATGGCCTTCGCCCAGCACGCTGGGTGATTACCAAGAATGGCTACATTACGCTTGCGTCTGAGATTGGCACTTATGGTTATCGCCCTGAGGACGTTGTCGCTAAGGGGCGCGTTGGCCCAGGCCAGATGCTGGCGGTAGACACTCAGACCGGTGAAGTGCTGCACACCCAGGATATTGATAATCGCCTGAAGTCGGCTTACCCCTACAAGCGCTGGCTCAAGCAGGAAGCTAATTACCTCGAGTCAGCGCTGACTGAGCTTGCGCGTTTCCAGACAATGGACACTGACGCGCTTAATGTTCAGCAGAAAATGTTCCAGGTGAGCTTTGAAGAGCGTGATCAGGTGCTGCGCCCGCTGGCAGAAAGTGGCCAGGAGGCGGTTGGCTCGATGGGCGATGATACCCCTATGGCGGTGCTGTCTAGTCGCCCACGTCTATTAACGGATTTCTTCCGTCAAAAGTTTGCTCAGGTGACCAATCCGCCGATCGACCCTCTGCGTGAAGCGATTGTTATGTCGCTGGAGACCTGCTGTGGTGCGGAGCTGAACGTTTTTAAGGCAACGCCTGAGCATGCCCACCGTTTGATTTTGACAACGCCTGTACTATCGCCTCGTAAATTTACGGCGCTGGTCAGCCAGGATGACCCTGCCTTCGCTAGCCACACACTGTCGCTCGGCTACGACCCGGAGCACACGAGTCTGCAGCAGGCAGTGACTTTACTTTGCCGAGAAGCTGAAGCGCAGGTAAAAGCGGGCAAAGTGATTTTGGTGTTGACCGATGCTGACCTTCCAAAAGGGCAGTTGCCCATTCAGGCGGCGTTGGCTGTGGGGGCTGTTCACTCTCATCTTGGTCGTTTGGCGCTGCGGCCGAATGCCAACATTGTGGTGGAAACTGGCTATGCAAGGGATGCCCATCAAATGGCCGTGCTATTTGGTGTGGGCGCGACGGCAGTGTACCCGTGGCTCGCTTATCAGGTTATGGCCGATATGCATCGCACCGGTGAGCTAACAGGCAACCCTGCCGATGCTCGCGAGAATTACCGCAAAGGTCTGCAGAAAGGGTTGTTCAAAATTCTTTCGAAGATGGGTATCTCAACGTTAGCTTCCTACCGTGGCTCTATGCTGTTCGAAGCGGTGGGGCTATCCGACGAGATTATGGAGACCTGCTTTGTCGGCATGGCATCCCGGATTAAGGGCGCTGGCTTTGCTGAGCTGCAAATGCAGCAGGAGTTACTGGCCAAGGATGCCTGGATTGCCCGCAAAGGCATTTCTCAAGGCGGTATGCTGAAGTATGTGCATGGCTACGAATATCATGCCTACAACCCTGATGTCGTGAAGTCGCTTCAGGCGGCGGTGCAAGAGGGCAGCTACGCAAAGTGGAAAAAATTTGCTCAGTTGGTCAACGAGCGTCCGGTTGCCACGATTCGTGATTTGCTGAAGCTCAAACCTGCTGCAACGCCCATTCCATTAGAAGATGTTGAGCCGGTTGAGGCGTTGATTCCGCGCTTTGATAGTGCCGGGATGTCGCTAGGCGCGCTGTCTCCTGAAGCTCATGAGGCGTTGGCCCAAGCGATGAATGAGGCGGGCGGGCGCTCCAACTCTGGCGAGGGTGGTGAAGATCCTGCCCGCTACGGGACCATCCGTAGTTCGAAAATCAAGCAGATTGCTTCTGGCCGCTTCGGTGTTACTCCGGCCTATTTGGTCAATGCGGAAGTGCTGCAGATCAAAGTCGCCCAGGGTGCCAAGCCCGGTGAAGGTGGCCAGTTGCCAGGCGGTAAAGTGAATCAGTTGATTGCCCGGCTGCGCTACGCGGTGCCAGGTGTGACGCTGATTTCACCGCCTCCACACCACGACATTTACTCGATTGAAGATTTGGCGCAGCTGATTTTCGATCTCAAACAAGTCAATCCAGATGCCCAGGTTTCCGTGAAACTGGTCTCTGAACCAGGCATTGGCACCATTGCCACTGGTGTGGCGAAGGCCTATGCAGACCTGATCACTGTGTCTGGTTACGACGGCGGTACCGCGGCAAGCCCGTTGACCTCTATCAAGCACGCAGGCTCTCCTTGGGAGCTTGGGTTACCTGAAGTGCACCAAGCGCTGCGTATTAACGGCCTGCGCGATAAGATTCGCCTGCAGACTGATGGTGGTCTCAAAACGGGGCTTGATGTCGTTAAGGCGGCGATTTTGGGGGCTGAAAGCTTTGGCTTTGGTACTGCGCCGATGGTGGCATTGGGCTGTAAGTTCCTGCGTATATGCCACCTGAATAACTGCGCCACCGGCGTAGCAACGCAAGATGACTTCCTGCGTGGTGAGCACTTCCGCGGCACTGTCGATATGGTCAAAAACTACTTCCGCTTTATTGCTGAAGAAGTGCGTGAGCTGATGGCGATGTTAGGGGTGCGTCAGCTGACAGATCTGATTGGCCGCACCGATCTGCTTGAAATGTTGGAAGGCAACACGGCTGCTCAGCGTAAGTTGGATCTAGCGCCACTCCTTTCGAATGATTTTGTGCCTGCAGATGCACCTCAGTTCTGCAAGGTGAGTCGTAATGTGCCCCATGACCCGGGTGCTAAGAACCAGGAAGTGTTGGCAGCACTAAAAGAGGCCATTGAAAGCCAGTCTGGTGGTGAGTTTGACTTCACTATTACTAACTGTGACCGCAGCGTAGGTGCATTGAGCTCTGGCGTAATTGCCAAACGCTACGGTGAAGATGGCTTGGAATCCGCTCCGCTCACTGCGCGCTTTACCGGGGTGGCTGGACAAAGTTTCGGGGTGTGGAACGCCCGTGGCTTAAACCTCTATCTCGAGGGCGATGCCAACGACTACGTGGGCAAAGGCATGAACGGCGGCAGCATTGTGATTGTGCCGCCCAAGGTTAGTCAGTTTGAAAGCCATAAAACCGCCATTATCGGTAACACCTGTCTGTATGGTGCGACAGGCGGCGCGCTGTTTGCTGCAGGTACTGCGGGTGAGCGTTTTGCCGTGCGCAACTCTGGTGCGACTGCTGTGATTGAAGGGGCAGGTGACCACTGTTGTGAATACATGACTGGGGGGTTGGTCTGCGTATTGGGTGAAACGGGTGTTAACTTTGGCGCGGGCATGACCGGTGGTTTTGCTTACGTATTGGATGAAGACCGTACCTTTGTGGACAAGTACAACCACGAGCTGGTCGAAATTCACCGGGTCAATACCGAAGCGATGGAAGCGTATCGCCGTCATTTGCGTGAAATGATCGAAGCCTACGTTGCGGCGACAGGGTCCGCTAGAGGTGCGGCGATTCTGGAAGACTTCGGCGACTACGCGCGCCACTTCTGGCTAGTTAAGCCAAAAGCGGCAAGTTTGGGTAGTTTGCTGAATCAATCTCGGCGTCAGCCGGAATAACCCGCCAGAGTCTACGCTTCGAGGAGAGAAATCATGGCTAACCGTTTAAATAACGATTTCCAGTTTGTTGATGTGGGTCGCCAAGACCCACAGAAAAAAGCCGCACATACACGTTCCAAAGAGTTCGCTGAAATTTACGAGCCCTTTAAGCCCACCGATGCGGCGAGTCAGGCACACCGTTGCTTGCACTGTGGTAATCCGTATTGCGAGTGGAAGTGCCCGGTACATAACTACATTCCCAACTGGCTTCAGCTAGTGGTGGAAGGCAATATTATTGAAGCAGCCGAGCTTTCACATAAAACCAACTCATTGCCGGAAGTGTGTGGCCGCGTATGCCCGCAAGATCGTTTGTGTGAAGGCGACTGTACGCTGAACGATGGTTTTGGTGCGGTGACCATTGGGTCGGTAGAGAAGTACATCACCGACACCGCGTTTGCGATGGGTTGGCGCCCGGATATGTCTAAGGTGGAGTGGACCGATAAGAAGGTCGCCATCGTAGGTGCGGGGCCTGCGGGGCTTGGTTGCGCTGATATTCTGGCTCGTAACGGTGTCAAGCCCGTCGTTTTTGATAAATATCCCGAGATTGGCGGTCTGCTCACCTTTGGTATTCCAGAGTTCAAGCTTGAAAAGAACGTCATGGAGCGTCGGCGCGCTGTTTTTGAAGAGATGGGTGTCGAGTTTCGTCTGAATACCGAAATTGGTACCGACATCGAATTCGATACGCTGCTGCAGGAGTACGATGCTGTTTTCCTGGGGATGGGCACTTACAAATATATGGAAGGTGGCTTCCCTGGCGAAGATTTACCTGGCGTATATAAAGCGCTCGACTTCCTAATTGCCAACGTGAATCGTCGCTTAGGTTTTGAAAAAGATCCTAACGATTATATCTCGATGGAAGGTAAACGAGTGGTAGTGCTTGGCGGTGGCGATACGGCGATGGATTGTAATCGTACCTCTATTCGCCAGCGCGCCGACAGCGTGATTTGCGCTTATCGCCGTGATGAAGAAAACATGCCCGGTTCCCGTCGTGAAGTTGCTAATGCGCGAGAAGAGGGCGTTGAATTTCTGTTCAACCGTCAGCCGGTTGCGGTGGTGGGAGAAGAGCAGGTCGAAGGAGTTAAGGTCGTGCGTACCCGTTTGGGTGAGCCTGATGAAAATGGCCGTCGCCGTCCTGAAGTCGTGCCTGGGTCTGAAGAAATTATTGCCGCCGACGCAGTCGTGGTAGCGTTTGGTTTTCAAGCAAGCCCTGCACCGTGGTTCGATAGCGCCAACATTCAGGTCGATGAGCGTGATCGCGTAAAAGCGCCAGAGCATGGTCAGTACGCTTACCAAACCAGCAACGAGAAAATTTTTGCCGGTGGCGATATGGTGCGCGGCTCTGACCTGGTGGTCACCGCGATTTACGAAGGCCGCCAAGCTGCTGAGGGGATTTTGGATTACCTAGGCGTTTAATTTTGATAGTAAGGGGCGTCTTCGCCCCTCTGCCACCTGCAGTTCAAATTGAGCCTTTAGGCGTACTCTGCTATTCTGTCATCCCATCCTGGTGTGGCTTTCTGTTACGCCTTTTGATCACGTTTCGACAGGTTTTCCATGACACGATATATCTTCGTGACCGGCGGCGTTGTGTCCTCTCTTGGCAAGGGCATCGCGTCGGCCTCGCTGGCGGCGATTCTAGAGGCCCGCGGCCTTAAGGTCACCATGCTCAAGCTCGACCCCTACATCAACGTGGATCCGGGCACCATGAGTCCTTTCCAGCACGGCGAGGTGTTCGTCACCGAAGATGGCGCCGAGACGGACTTGGACTTAGGGCACTATGAGCGTTTTATTCGCACCAAAATGACCCAAGGTAATAACTTCACGACGGGGCGCGTGTACGAGAATGTACTACGCAAAGAGCGCCGTGGTGATTACTTGGGCGGTACCGTTCAGGTCATCCCGCATATTACCGATGAAATCAAACAGCGCGTCTATGCTGGCGGTGAAGGCTTTGATGTGGCGCTGGTAGAAATCGGTGGCACGGTGGGTGATATTGAATCGCTGCCGTTCTTAGAGTCTATTCGTCAGATCCGTAGTGAGCTTGGCGCTAGCCGGGCGATTTACATGCACCTGACGCTGGTGCCGTATATCAAGACGGCAGGCGAGACCAAGACCAAACCGACTCAGCACAGTGTCAAAGAGCTACGCTCGATTGGTATCCAGCCGGATATTTTGATTTGCCGTAGCGAAGTAGAGCTAGAAGAGAGTGAGCGCCGTAAAATCGCCCTGTTCACTAACGTGGAAGAGCGTGCCGTTGTGCCGTTGCAGGATGCCGATACTATTTATCGGATTCCTCTGATGTTGCACGAGCACGGTCTGGACGACATTGTTTGCGATAAGCTGCGTCTTGAAGCAGAGCCTGCCGACCTTTCCGAATGGGTCAAAGTGCTGGATTCCAAATTGAATCCGCTGAAGTCGGTAAGCATTGCCATGGTCGGTAAATACATGGAGCTGCTGGACGCCTATAAGTCGCTTAACGAAGCGCTTATTCACGCAGGCATTCAAGGGCGTATTAAGGTCAATGTCGACTATATCGACTCCGAAGATATCGAGCGTCACGGTACCGAGCGGTTAGCTGGCAAAGATGCCATCCTGGTACCTGGTGGCTTTGGCGAGCGCGGTGTGGAAGGCAAAATTCTTACTGCTCAGTTCGCGCGTGAAAACAACATTCCCTATCTGGGTATTTGTTTAGGCATGCAGGTAGCCGTCATCGAATTTGCCCGCAACGTGGCTGGTTGGACAGACGCTAACTCAACAGAATTCACCCACGACACCAAGCACCCTGTGGTGGGCCTGATTACCGAGTGGATTAACGCTGAAGGTAAGATCGAGCTGCGTGACGCCGCGTCTGACTTAGGCGGCACTATGCGTCTAGGCGGTCAGGTCTGCCACTTGAAATCCGGCAGCAAAGCACGCGAAGCCTACGGTGCTGATGAGATTGTTGAGCGTCATCGCCACCGCTTTGAAGTCAATAACCAGTTTATTGATGAGTTAGAGCAGGCAGGTCTGGTCATTTCTGGCAAGAGCGTCGATCAGTCCTTGGTAGAAGTCGTCGAGCTGGCTGATCACCCTTGGTACGTGGCGTGTCAATTCCATCCGGAGTTTACCTCGACACCACGTGACGGGCACCCGCTGTTCTCTGGGTTTGTTAATGCTGCCTTAGAGCACAAAACGGCACGTACGCGCGCTCATACAACGACTCAGGAATAAGAGGGAGAGCGAATAACATGGCTTCGACTTCTCAATCATCCTTTCCAGAGCGTCATATTAACGTTGCCGGCCTAACCGCCGGCAATTCTTTGCCGCTAGTGTTATTAGGCGGCATGAATGTGCTGGAGTCGGCGACGCTGGCTGATGAGGTGGCACAGGCCTACGTTAATGTGACGCAAAAGCTCGGGATGCCTTATGTCTTTAAGGCAAGCTTTGATAAAGCAAACCGAAGTTCTATCCACTCCTATCGTGGGCCTGGGCTAGAAAAAGGTTTGCAGATTCTAGCGGATATTAAAGCGCGCTATGGCGTGCCCATCATTACCGACGTACATGAGCCCTGGCAGGCAGAGCCTGCGGCTGAAGTCGCTGACATTATTCAACTGCCAGCGTTTCTTGCCCGTCAGACCGATCTAGTGGTGGCGATGGCCAATACCGGCGCGGCGATTAATATCAAAAAACCACAGTTTCTAGCACCCCACGAAATGCGTCATATCCTTACCAAATTTCAGGAAGCTGGTAACGACCGTCTGATGCTATGCGAGCGTGGTACCAGCTTCGGCTACAACAACCTAGTGGTGGATATGCTGGGTGTTGGGGATATGAAACAGACCGGTTACCCGGTGTTCTTCGATGTCACCCACGCCTTACAGCGCCCTGGTGGCCGTGCGGACAGTGCCGATGGTCGTCGTGCTCAAGTGGCAGAGTTGGCTCGTGCGGGGGTGGCCGTTGGTTTGGCGGGGATCTTCCTAGAAGCTCACCCTGACCCAGATAACGCTAAGTGTGATGGACCCTGCGCACTGCCATTAGATCAATTAGAGCCATTTTTGACTCAGCTTTCGCAGTTAGACGCCTTGGTGAAAGGGTTTACGCCTTTGACCATTCGTTAACCGCGCCAGCAAATATGGTATACATTGGACCCACAATCATCCATTAGACTGACAACCAAAGGATACTGTTATGACCAAAATTGTTGAAATCAGCGCACTAGAAGTGCTTGATTCCCGCGGCAACCCGACCGTTCAGGCCATGGTTCGTCTGGAAAGTGGTGCCGTAGGTGAAGCATGTGCGCCAAGCGGTGCTTCTACAGGCTCCCGCGAAGCGCTCGAGCTGCGCGATGGCGACAAGACACGCTACCTTGGCAAAGGCGTTTTAAAAGCCGTTGAGGCCGTGAATGGCAAAATCAGTGGTGCGTTGTTAGGAATGGATGCGCGCGATCAGCGTGGGCTGGACGACGCAATGCTAGCCCTAGATGGCACTGAAAATAAGGCGAATCTGGGGGCGAATGCCATTCTAGCGGTGTCGCTGGCTGCTGCTAAAGCCGCTGCTAACGCTAAAGGTGTGCCGCTATATGCGCACATTGCCGAGCTTTATGGCCAGCCGGGTCAGTACAGCATGCCGGTGCCGATGATGAACATTCTTAACGGTGGTGAGCACGCCGATAATAACGTTGACATCCAGGAATTCATGGTACAGCCAGTAGGCGCGGCAAACTTCCGCGAAGGCCTGCGAATGGGTGCGGAAATTTTCCACGCGCTGAAAAAAGTACTGTCTGCTAAAGGCCTTTCTACGTCCGTGGGTGACGAAGGCGGCTTTGCCCCCAACCTAGCATCTAACGCAGATGCCCTAGCGGTCATTAAGCAAGCTGTTGCTGATGCCGGTTATGCACTGGGTAAAGACGTTACCTTGGCGCTAGACTGTGCCTCTTCCGAGTTCTATAAAGATGGCCAGTACAACCTTTCCGGCGAAGGCAAAAGCTACGATGCCGAAGGGTTTGCTGACTACCTGGCGGGCCTCTGTGCGGACTATCCGATCGTTTCCATCGAAGATGGTATGGATGAATCAGATTGGGCAGGCTGGAAGGCACTGACTGACAAGTTGGGCGATAAAGTACAGCTGGTTGGCGACGATCTGTTTGTTACCAATACCAAGATTCTTAAGCGTGGAATCGACGAGAAAATTGGTAATTCAATTCTAATCAAGTTCAACCAGATTGGTTCGCTATCTGAAACGCTGGATGCGATCAAAATGGCCCAAGACGCTGGTTTTACTGCGGTTATTTCACACCGTAGTGGCGAAACTGAAGATACTACGATTGCCGATTTGGCCGTGGGCACCTGTGCTGGCCAAATTAAAACGGGCTCTCTGTGCCGTTCCGACCGCGTCGCGAAATATAACCGCCTGCTTGTTATCGAAGCGGAATTGGGCGATGTGGCGTACCCCGGCTTGAAAGCCATTAAAGGACAGTAAGCGAAAATGGGTGCCGGCGTGTAAGAGATGTCTCAAGATTTTGTAAGAGATATCTTACAAATGCCGGTGCTAACTGCTCAAATGTCTTCTCTGTTTTTTGTTATGTTTTTGATTTTTATTGGTTTTTTTATAGCAGGCGAGCCGCAGTGGTTCGCCTGTTGCCGTTTTGGTCTGCTTGAGTTGTAACGGCTTTCTGCCACAATGCATTCAGGACAGGGGAGGCAAGGATGCTTCAGGCAGGATGCAACGGGATGCAGGTCAGATACGCTAGGTGACACAGTGATGTGGGCTCTGGCAAGGATTGTATCTGAGGAGTTTGACACAGGGAGTGGTCAGAGGAAGTGCTTGGAGCGGGCGGCCTACGGGCCGCCTTTTTTTTTGTGGTGCGCCCAGCGCGCGGCACACAAAAAAACCAGCGCGAACGCTGGTCCGGAAATGTGCGGCTTATAGGATTAGCGCTCTAGCTTTTCCAGCTTACCTGTTTTGCCATCCCACTCTTCGGCATCGGGAAGCGGGTCTTTTTTCTCAGCAATATTCGGCCATACATCGGCTAGTTCGGCATTAATTTCTATAAACTGCTCTTGGCCATCCGGTAGCTCATCTTCTGAGAAGATAGCTTCTGCGGGGCACTCCGGTTCACACAGGGCGCAGTCAATACACTCGTCTGGGTGAATGACCAGGAAGTTGGGGCCTTCGTAGAAGCAGTCGACCGGACAGACTTCAACACAGTCGGTGTATTTGCACTGGATGCAGTTCTCGGTAACGACAAACGTCATCTTGCTATCCCTCTTGCGGGACCGGGAGCTTCCCGGTCGTGGTCAATAGTTAATGGTTATAAATCGGCCGTTTCTTATAATATAAAACAGTATGGGCGACATTCTAGTGGTGCCCTTACGCGGCGGCAAGCGCTCATGGCTTTCCTTTTCATACCATTACAGCAGCTCTCGCCACTGATATAGCAGTGCTAGCGCTTCGCGGGGTGTTAAATCATCTATATCGGCCTTGTCTAACGCTTCCACCACGGGGTGCGGAGCACTGGCGAACAAATCGTTTTGTTGCGGTGTTGCGGAAACGCCACTTGGGCGCTGTAACTCATCCACATCACGCTGCTCTAGGGCCATTAGCTTCTCACGGGCTCTACGGATCACATGGCTGGGAACACCTGCCAACTGGGCTACCTGTAAGCCATAGCTCTGGCTCGCAGGACCCGCTTCAATGCGGTGCATAAACACGATGCTGTCGCCGTGCTCGGTGGCGGTTAGGTGAATGTTTGCCACACCTTCGGCCTGTTCCGGTAGTGCGGTCATTTCAAAATAGTGCGTGGCAAACAGGGTGAGTGCCTTTGCGTCGGCTAGGTATTCAGCGCTTGCCCAGGCCAGTGAAAGGCCGTCAAAAGTGCTAGTGCCACGACCAATTTCGTCCATTAATACCAAGCTATGCTCAGTAGCATTGTGCAAAATATTAGCGGTTTCGGTCATTTCCACCATAAATGTAGAGCGACCACCCGCTAGATCATCTGACGAGCCTATGCGGGTAAAGATGCGATCTACAGGGCCTATTTCAGCGCTATCGGCGGGTACGAAGCTGCCGCTATGCGCTAACAGTGCGATGAGCGCGGTCTGACGCATATAAGTTGATTTACCGCCCATGTTGGGGCCGGTGATAATCAACATGTGCTGGTCGGGTGTTAGCGTGACATCGTTGGGTACAAACGGTGTATCGCTGACATGTTCGACCACGGGATGCCGTCCAGCGGTAATTCTAAGGCCAGTGGCATCTTGTAGCTGGGGCCTTACCCAATTGAGTGCCTCTGCACGCTCGGCAAAGGCGCAGAGCACGTCAAGTTCAGCCAGTGCCCGCGAGGTGCTTTGCAGGGCGTGAAGCACTGCGTTGAGTTCGCCCATCAGGCGCTCGTAGAGCCATTTCTCTCGCGTGAGGGCTCTGGATTTGGCCGAAAGTGCTTTGTCTTCAAACTCTTTAAGTTCTGGAATAATAAAGCGTTCAGCATTTTTTAGTGTTTGACGACGGATGTAGTCGGCGGGTGCCTGCTGAGCTTGAGAACGAGGTAGTTCAATAAAGTAGCCATGAACCCGGTTATAGCCGACTTTCAAATTGGCCAGGCCAGTGCGTTCGCGCTCGCGAAGCTCCAACTGTACTAAGTAATCACCGGCATTTTCAGCCATGCCGCGGTGTTCATCTAGCTCGGCGTCAAAGCCGTTCGCAATTACGCCGCCATCGCGAATGACTACCGGCGGGTTTTCAACCAGTGCGCGAGTTAAGGTATCGGCTATTTCTGGGTAGGGGCGAATGTGAGGTTTCAGGCCATCGATAGCGCTACCGCTATCGACTTCGCTTAGTAATTGCTCAAGTGCAGGTAGCGTTGCCAGGGCGTCGCGCAGGCGCGCCAAATCTCTGGGGCGCGCGCTATACAGGGCGACGCGGGCCAGGATGCGCTCGACATCGCCTACATCACTCAATGTATCGCGTAGCGGTAGGTAGGCTGCTTCAATAGAGAGCAACGCTACGCCCGCGTGACGTCCTTCCACAACATTACGTTGGCGCAGCGGTCGGTTAAGCCAGCGCTTTAGTAACCGTGAACCCATCGCGGTGGTGCAGGTGTCTAGCACGCTGGCCAGGGTGTTATCGCTGCTGCCGCCGAGGTTAATGTCAATTTCCAGATTACGTCGGCTGGCTGCGTCAATCACTACGGCATCATCGCGATTTTCGACACTAATGGCCGTTACGTGGGGCAGTCGAGAACGTTGAGTATCTCGGGCGTAATCAATCAGTACGCCTGCGGCGATGAGCGCGCTGGTTAAGTGCGCACATCCAAAGCCGCGTAAATCCTGGACTTCAAACTGATCGCATAGGCTGCGCGTGGCGCTGTCTAAGTCGAACAGCCACTCTCCTTGGCGTCGTAGGCTGCGCTTTTGTGACCATGCGTCGGGCAGGGTCAAGCTTTCGGGTACTAACAGTTCGGCAGGCGACAGGCGGGTCAGTTCTGCCAGCATCTCGGCTTCACTTTCTACTTCCAGGACATTGAAGCGCCCACTGGAGAGCTCCAGCCATGCAAGGCCCCAGCCGTCTTTGCCAGGCGCAACGGCGACCAGTACGTTATCTCGGCGAGCATCCAGTAAGGCTTCATCGTGAAGCGTGCCTGGGGTGACAATACGCACTACTTGTCGATCAACGGGGCCTTTACTGGTGGCAGGGTCGCCGACTTGCTCGCAAATAGCGACGGATTCACCGGCTGATACCAAACGGGCTAAATAGCCCTCAGCGCTATGGTAGGGCACACCTGCCATAGGAATCGGCTTGCCGCCTGACTGACCGCGCTGGGTAAGGGTGATATCCAACAACATTGCGGCGCGCTTGGCATCATCGAAAAATAACTCGTAAAAATCCCCCATTCGGTAAAACAGAAGTACCTCGGGGTGATCGCGTTTGATCTTAAGATACTGCGCCATCATTGGCGTATGAGCGGGGCTGGCCTGTGACATGGGTGTCCTGGTTGAGCGTTGCGCAAGCAGTTTCAGCTTGCGACATGTTCTTTGGCAGTTACTTTAAACGGCTTCTTTGCGCAATTTCTTTGAGCAATTTCTTTGAGAAAGTTAAACACGGTATTCTACGCTGAACTGAGGTCTCACATGAAGGAGTCACCATGGCACCTAGCGTTTCAAGCCTGAAGAATCTTGACCTATCACTGCTTGCTCAACGATTGGGAAGGCTGTGTCAGCAGCTTGGGATTGAAATTTCTACTGGAGAGTCTTGTACAGGCGGTGGTATCGCTAGCGCAATTACCTCTGTGGCAGGTAGCTCTGCGTATTTTACAGCGGGTTATGTAACCTACTCCAATGCGGCTAAAACGCGTATGTTGGATGTGCCCGAGGCGCTTATCAATGCCCATGGCGCGGTCAGCGAACAGGTAGTCAATGCAATGGTCAAAGGTGCTTGTTTAGCAAGTGGGGCTGATTTAGCGGTTGCCGTCAGCGGCGTGGCTGGCCCTGATGGTGGCAGCCAAGAGAAGCCTGTGGGTATCGTATGGCTTTCCTGGGGCAGTGCAGAAAGCCAACAGGCAGCGTGTTTCCACTTTCATGGTGACCGACAAGCGGTACGCGAGCAAGCCGTACGTGAAGCCTTGGCAGGCCTAGTTGCGCGCTTGATGGCTCAGGCCAACGACAGTGAAAAGAAATAACCATTAAATATGGCGCTGAGGATTTGTTTAGCCGCTAATCTTTGGCATACTACTGTCTAATTATACAGTTTGTGATGAGGAATTTCTGCATGGCTCAGGATGACAACCGCACCAAAGCGCTAAATGCTGCACTTAGCCAGATTGATCGCCAGTTTGGTAAGGGAACCGTTATGCGCCTTGGCGATGCACCGCGCGTGATAATGCCGTCTGTTTCCACCGGTTCATTGGGGCTTGATATTGCGCTTGGTATCGGCGGGCTGCCGTTTGGGCGCGTATGTGAAATTTATGGCCCCGAGTCATCAGGTAAAACGACGCTGACTCTGTCAGTCATTGCGCAGGCGCAAAAGCAGGGCAAAGTCTGTGCGTTCGTCGATGCAGAGCACGCTCTGGACCCAAGCTATGCAGAAAAGCTCGGAGTTAATCTCGACGACTTGCTGGTTTCCCAGCCCGATACTGGTGAGCAAGCGCTGGAGATTACCGACATGTTGGTAAGGTCCGGCGGGGTAGATGTGATCGTGATCGACTCAGTGGCTGCATTAACGCCGCGTGCTGAAATCGAAGGTGAAATGGGCGACTCCCACGTTGGTCTGCAAGCACGTTTAATGTCTCAGGCATTGCGTAAAATTACCGGTAATATCAAAAACGCTAATTGTTTAGTGATGTTTATCAACCAGATCCGCATGAAGATCGGTGTGATGTTTGGTTCGCCCGAAACCACGACCGGCGGTAACGCGCTTAAATTCTATTCCAGCGTGCGTCTGGATATCCGGCGTACAGGCTCCGTAAAATCGGGTGACGAAGTCACTGGTAACGAAACCCGAGTGAAGGTAGTTAAAAATAAAGTGGCGCCGCCATTCCGTCAGGCTGAGTTCCAAATCCTCTACGGTAAGGGGATCTACCATGCGGGTGAGGTTATTGACCTGGGCGTCCAGTGCAGCTTGGTAGACAAGGCGGGCGCGTGGTATAGCTACAAAGGCAAAAAAATTGGCCAGGGCAAAGCCAATGCAGCTCAGTATTTAGAAGAGCATCCTGAAACCATGGAAGAAATTGAAGCGCAAATCCGAGCGCAACTGCTTGCTCCGCCGGATGCAAAAAAAGAAGAAGCCCCTGAGGTAGATGTCGCCGCTGAGAGTGATGATGATTTGCTGTAAGTCTCTTTATGTTGCTGTTCTCTAAGCCGTTAATTAAACGACATGTTTTCTTTCAGCGGTGATTTGACGCAACGAGAAGTGGCGATTCAGTTGCTATCTCAGGGCGAATACTCTCGCGCTGAACTAGCGGGCAAGTTGCGGCGAAAACCTTTTAAACTTGATGAGATTGCTGCCGAGTAGTAGCCAGCTAAGCTTAGCGATGAGCTTAGCCTATATTTTTAGTATGAAAAAAGGGGTGCCTAAAAAGGTGCCCCTTTTGCTTTCCTGAATGAGAAAAATGGTACTGCAAACTAGACTTTTGATCCGTTCATGTGCTTGACAGAAAAAAGCACGTCGCTTATTTTTTTAAATGTAACTTTTAATGTCATAAGGTTTCTAAGTGTAACTGCGACTGGTCGCCGTTACTGCTAAGTTTCTACGACTGCTACGCTTCTACGGCGAAACTTTGATTATTGTGGTTAGGGGATATTTATAGAATTATAAAGATGACTTGGCCGCAGAAATTGAGTGCAACACCTGAGCATTTCGCTAAGGTGTTGTCCCATGTCTTACCTCGAACTCAGCATTGAAGAACGTGCCAGCATCCAAGTGGGTCAAGCCCAAGGGATGAGCCTTCGGCATATTGCCCAGCTCTTAGGGCGAGCTCCTTCAACCATCTCTCGTGAAATACGCCGT